>ENA-OURZ01000010-OURZ01000010.1-human-gut-metagenome-genome-assembly--contig:-NODE-10-length-276161-cov-5.082946_pt1 | contig 276161 bp, 249 predicted proteins | sample MGYA00242073_ERZ509195 | MGnify/ENA primary metagenome ERZ509195 (study PRJEB26280, sample SAMEA2338837) | human gut metagenome | biome: human gut; feature: human-associated habitat; material: faeces... | reverse complement strand
TGATTGCTTCCCATTGTTTGTCTGTCAAATCACTTTCGTAATTTGTTGCTTGATACTCTTTTTTCATATCTCCTATTATATCACCTCTTTGCTATGAACACAAGCTCTGAACGGCGAGTGCGTGCCTGGAAGCGGCGTTGCGTTACTGCACAAGAGGGTGTAAACAGTGCCACGGATGAAGCGCGACCAGAGCAACAGCACAGGCAGAATTTGACCGGTCAGCACGCTACCTGAAAGCCAATGAAGCGAAGCTGAAAGACTTTTGCAGGCAGACCGGACAAGACCGCAACCGGTTTAGAGAGCAAGTGTTGGGATTTAGCCGGAGCGAGGCACAAAAGGCAGTGCATGCGGCGAAACGACAGCAGACAGCAAACCAGACTGCCGGAAATGTTCCAAGCGGTCACGCCGTGGAAGTTACACCGCCAACACAAAAGGATAATAGCAGCACAGGAAAGACGTATCAGGCGGGAAAAACCAGTGGAAAAGCGTTGACTTCTAGTGGCGATGGTGGTATAATAAAAAAGAAGAAAAAAAGCAAGTACAAATCAAAGTATAGTGCCGATGAACAAGCAGAACGTTCCAAAAAAGCAAAAGAAGTTATCGAACGGGTGCTTTCTGCTCTTCATTTTGATAAAAATGGAAAGATTCTTGATGAAGTCATTTATACCGCTTCTGGAGAAGAAGTCAAAATCGTTGAGAAAACAATCTTGCAGGATAAACCAAATTCTATTACGCAAATTGTGAATGCAAAAGGCGGCGTTAATCGAAATTATTATGATGAAAACGGAAATCAGTTTTTGCAGATCAGTAATAATGGGCATGGGCATCCAGTTGAAGAAGATCTTGGGGAATTTGGAGAACATGCACACAACTATTATTTTGATGAAAATAATAAGCTGAAAAGAACTGATGCAAGGGAACTTACAGAAGAAGAAAGAAAAAGGAATAATGATATGCTATGAAAAGTTTAGAAGAAGCAAAATATCTGTTAAGAGAAAGCTTTGCGTTTGAATTTGAATATGCAGGAAAAGATGGCGATGTTGATTTCTGTACTAATAGAGAAAGTGGAAAAGATAATTACCACATTCGATATGGAACTGATAATTATGATATAAGTACAGAAGATGAAGTTTTCACATTCCCATTTATAGACGGAAAATCTTTGTCTGAAATATATGCAGATGTTGAGATTCAACCATGTTAATCTTGCCCGCTAAAACCAAAAATATGAAAAGCATCTCAATGAGGTGTTTTTTTCATGCCCCAAGGAGGAATTACAATGGCAGACTATGACGGACTTACAACCGATACACGCCTATTTTTATCGGAAAAAGTGAGGCTGTGTATGTCGGTGGCGTAAAGCTGGAAGGTGTGTATTTTGCTGAAAACAGACAGAGTTCCGACGGTTTCAACAAGCTCTGCATTGTATTTGAAACAGACAAGGTGGTTGATATGAGAGAAAAGACAAGAACAACCTCGTTAGAGCCTGACGCCATCGAACTAAGAAAAGTACTTGAACGAATTTTTAGATAAAAACGCCCCGACCACGGGCAAAAACTGGCGGAGGGTGGAAACCAAGAACAAACAAGCCTGTGGGTACGGCGTTCTTTCTATCAACAAATCAGCATCTGAGCAAATCAGGTGCTTTTTTGATACCCAAAAAGCAGAAAGGAGTTGCGAAAAATGGCAGAAGAAACCAAGCAGCAGGAGGCAGAACAGCCGGAAAAGACCTATTCTGCAGCGGAATACACCGCCCTGCAGGAACAGCTTGACGCAGCGAGAACCAGCCTGAAAGAAACAGCGGAAAAGCTGTCGTCCTTTGAAAAGATGGACAATGATGGCATCAAACAGTCCGCCGCAGACTGGCAGCAGAAGTATGAACAGGCAGAGGCTGACCGCAAAGCAAAGGAATACCGGGACAACGTGGCAGCGTTCGTGTGAAAGCAGGGCATGAAAAATGATGTTTATGCGGAATATCTGACCAACCAGATTATTAGCAAGCAGCTGCAGTTTGACGACAAGGGCAATCTGACCGGCGGAACGGAAACCATGCAGGAACTGAAAAAGACCTGTCCGGATGCGTTTGCAGCAGAATAGCCACCGAAGCCGTTTCTGGGCAGTACACCGGGATTTTCCGGCACAGGAGATGCGTTTGACAAGCGTCTGCGGAAAGTTATGGGTTTACCGACTGACAACAAATAATGAAAGGATGATGATATAAATGGCAAACACAATTGAATTGGCAACAAAATGCGTCACCATGCTTGATGAGGTCTACAAGCAGTCCTCTAAGACCATGGTGCTGGACAGTGGCAGTGACATTGTCACAATGACAAATGACACCGGAGAATTTAAGATTCCGAAATACGACATGGACGGCTTAGGCGATTACAGCCATACAGAGAGATACGCTGCCGGAGATGTTAAGCTGGAGTGGGAAACCAAGAAGCCGAACTATGACCGTGGCAGAAAGTTTGCGGTCGATGCGATGGACAACGAAGAATCTATTGCGTTGGCGTTTGGTCTGCTGTCCTCTGAATTTATGCGAACCAAGGTCGTACCTGAAATGGATGCAATGCGGTTTGCACAGTACGCAAGTACAACTGGCATCCAAAAAAAAGCGGAAACCTTTGCGACCGTGACAGACATCACCAACGCTATCATGACCGCAAACATCGCCCTTGACGAAGCGGAAGTCACCGAAACAGGTCGGTATTTGTTTGTAACACCAACCTTGTTACAGATGATTAACGCCATGGACACCTACAAGTCTAAGGCAATGATGGAGCGGTTTGCAAGTATCGTGACTGTGCCGCAGAGCCGTTTTTATACGGCGATTGATACGCTGGACGGCAAGAGCAGTAACGAAAAGGCAGGCGGATTCAAAAAGGCAACCGGTGCAAGCGATATCAACTTTATGATTGTTGACAAGGCGGCAGTCTTGCAGGTGCAGAAGCACGTAGTTTCTAAGATTATCGCTCCGGAAGTCAACCAGTCTATGGATGCATGGGCATTTTACTATCGTACATATGGCTTGACTGATGTGCTTGACAATCACGCAAAGGGTATTTATTGCTCTTACAAGACTACCTAAGGGAGCGGATGAAATGAAAACCATCGGAATGAAACCACAGAAAAAGCAGAAACCAAAGCCGGTGAAAAAACCGGAAACAGAGCGAGAAAAGGCATGATTTATGTAGATTTCCCCTATTATCAAGATTTTTACTGTGGTACATCCATCACGAATGCGGCAGCATTTCGCACGGCTGCCGCCCGTGCATCGGAGTACATAGACAGTATCACGTTTGGACGGCTGCAAAACGGTATCCCAGATGCGTACACCGAGCAAGTGAAAAATTGCTGCTGTGCCTTGTCTGAGGCGTGGGTGTTGTTTCTGGACGCAAAAAACGGGATACTCGCAGGCGGTAAAGGTGCAAAAACCGCCGAAACTATCAGTAAATATAGCGGTCAGCTACAGTACACCAGCAGACGTGATAGTGGCTCTTCTGGACGGCAACACGGCAGGCTTACAAAGTTATCGATACCGCATTTGCGTGCAGTATCTGGGACGTACAGGGCTGCTATACTCCCCACTAATCTAACAATCATTAAAAATAGAAGAATCAAAAAATTCAAACTTAGGAGTTAAGAGTGAAGAACGCTTATCAGTATGCTCCAAATGAAGAGAGCAAATGAAAGACTCTATTTCGGAGTAAACTGTTTTAAAAGATTTGAAAAAATTATTTGCAAGTAATTCCTTTCTGAGAAATTTCCAAAGTCTTTCAATCAAATTCAAGTTTGGTGAATAAAGTGGCAAGAAAACTAAATTGATATTTCATTTTTCTGCTTTGTCCCTAGACCTTGTTTGAAAAATCAAGATAATTGTATCATTTCAACAAAATAATAATAGAAGCAGGGTAAACAAAGGAAAGAAAAGAAGCATCCAACGTATCATAACGAGTGGCAATTCTGCGAAACCATTTTAATTTTTGAAAGAAACATTCTACAAGATAACGTTCTTTATAGAGATAATAATCACATGCCCAAGGGTCTTTTGTATTTGATTTTGGAGGTATTGTATAGGATTCGCCGTTTTCTGTAATATATGACCGAATTTCTTTTGAACCATACGCTTTATCCCCAAGGATATTGCTTTTCGTGATGTCTACTTTTTTCAATAAATCAATCGCATGCTTGCTGTCTGCATCATTCCCAGCACTGATTAGAAATTCTACAGGATTTCCAAGACCGTCTACAATTGCATGGAGCTTTGTGTTCAATCCTCCACGGGTTCTTCCGATGGATTTTTCTGCCCCTTTTTAAAGCCACCGTTTGTGCTTTGGTGTGCTTTTGCCATTGTAGAATCTATGCTCAAATTTTCCATATCTGCATCACTGGAAAGCGTATGAAAAATTTTTTCCCATACACCATCTTTCTGCCATTTTCTGAATCTTGCATAGACACTCTGCCATGGTCCATAGCATTCTGGCATTTCTCTCCATTGAGCTCCCGTTCTTGCAATCCACAGCATTCCATTCAACATGATGCGGTTATTTTTTGCCGGTCGTCCTCTTTTGCCTGTTCGCTCTGCTGGCAGCTTGTCTTTGATTCTTTCCCATTCGCAATTGCTTATTTCATATCGTTTCATTCTTCTATTTTATCATTTTTCGGTTCTTTATGCAAGTTTTATTTTTCAAACAAGGTCTAGCAAAACAACAAAAATTTTTTCATCACAGCATTGACATTTTTCACAAAACATAGTACAATAAAGTTGAATTTTTTATTCGTATTACTGGCATATCTTTTCGCAGATATGCTAATTTTCAAGGAGGTATAAAAAATGAAACAATGGATTCGTGCACAGCAAGCACTGCTCTTGTCACTAGGATTGCTAGCAGCTTGGCTTCTGCCACTATTGCAATGGGACAAAGTCGTCCTATCGGCATCAGCGATATCCACAGATTATCCTGCACAGCTTATGCACCTTGCAAACAAGGATAACACCAAGGTTCTAACAGAGAACGGAACATCTGATGGTTCAGTCCTTTCCTTGCAAACATTGGGCAGTGATTTGTCTGCATCTTGGCGATTTGACCGAGTAGGGAAGGACAAAAACGGCACGTTTTTCAAACTGGTCAACGCACAGTCTGGACGACTTTTGACACCACGCAATTATAATGAATCTGCTGGAACAGATGTCATTCTATACGGTAGTGAGTCGGAAAAATCTCAACATTGGTATGTTGTTCCTGTGGAGCAGGATCATCTGGGCAATGATTTGTACTATAAGATTATAAACTATTCAGATCCTTCTCTTGCTTTAACGCAAGGAACTTCTGGTATGACACTTGCTAAATATACCGAAGCAGAGAACCAGCTTTGGCTGCTCAATGCTGATGGCTTGCAGGGATTTGCAGGATACTGTTTTGATGACAATACGGGCAATGTTAAGGCAGGGGATATTGGCGGTCTGTTCGGTGAGATTGTAGAGGTTTCTACTTTTGCCGACCTCAAAAAATATGCCACTTCCGATACCCCTTATACAATTGTTGTCACAGCAAACCTGAGTGTTACTGCTCTGCAAAAAGACTCTTCCGGACGAAACTATTGTCCCGATGGTCGAATCTATGTGCACAGCAATAAGACCATTATTGGCAGCTATGCAGCCCATACCTTATATAATGTGCAGTTCTGTACTTCTTCCAACAGTGGAACGGGAAACAACTTAATTTTGAAAAACTTTGAGTTGCAGCACGATGCGGAATCCAATGGGAATGATTCGATTGTCGTCTATCTGGGTTCTGGTCAGAATCTCTGGGTAGATCACTGCACCTTTGTAGGACATAGCGATTATAATACGGCATCTACGGGGCTGCCAGATTGGGATAAATTTTTGGCATGCTGCTATGATGCCGACTATACAACCGTTTCAGACTGTTCTTTTGGACTTCACGAATATGGCGTGATTCTGGGATATCCGGCAGACGATGAAAATTCCTATAAAACCTATAACAACTATCCTCGCATGTCCATCATCAGCAATCGATTTGAAAAAACACTGACCCGAGGTCCTGGTCTGATGCGGTATGGCTATTTTCATTCGCTGAATAACTATGTGAAAACATTCAGTATGGCGTATACAGTACATACCGCATCAAAAATCTTTGCGGAGAACTGTTATTATGAAGATGGCGGAAATGTCATTTGTGACTGGAACACAGTAACCTATCCCGGTTCTTATGCGGAAACCGGTTCAAAAGCAGTCAACTGCAAGCGAACAACCATTGAGGGTTATGCACAGAACTGCACATGGCGACCGACTTCCAATTACAATACCATTTCCCGTACGGCAGAGGAAGCAAAAACTTACTGTGAAAATTATAGTGGCTGTCAAGACAACCGAAACCATATGATGTATCTACGGTATGCAGCAGCAGGCGTGCCAAGTGCAAGTTATACAGAGTCCCCAAGTGCACCGTTGGCAGAAACCTTTGTAGAAGGGTCTACTTATCGCATTCAAAATGTCAACTCTGGTTTATACTTGCAGGTAGCCGGTGCAGCAGCAAAAAACAGTGCAAATGTACAGCAGTGGGGCTCAGATGGCACTTCGATACATGATATCTGGAAACTATGCAGTGCTGGAGAAGGATATTACTATCTGGTTTCAGCGGTAGGAGATGGCGGAACGTATGTGCTGGATGTTGCTGGAAAAAAGACTGCAAATGGAACGAACCTTGACATTTACACTTATAATGGCGGTGACAATCAGAAGTTTCTGCTGACGAAAAATGCTGACGGCAGCTATCAGATTCATACCAACCTTTCTAATGGAAATTCTGTGGTAGAGGTAGAGAATGCTTCCAAGACCTCTGGTGCGAATGTTCAACAGTGGGAGGCGAATGGTGCAAGCTGTCAAAATTGGATTTTAGAGCCAGTAGCAGACCCCGGTTGTTCTATGGATACAGATGTAATTTACACCTTTGAAAATGCTAATTCTGGTTTGGTAATGGACATCGCTGACGGAAAAATGGCAGATAACACAAATGTACAGCAATGGGCATCCAATGGATTGGATTGTCAGAAGTGGACACTTCGTGCCTTTGGCTCTGGGAATTATTATTGGATTCGTTCCCAGCAGGACAATAGTTATGCACTGAAAGCAGCCGGCAGCAAGAGCGGCGAAAATCTATCCATTGCAGCGTGGTCGAATAAAGACAGCTCGCAGCTGTTCCGGTTCACCAAAAATCTGGATGGTTCTTACAGCATTTTGACACATGCTTCTGGTGATTCCTGTTATGTAGAAGTTGCTGGTGCATCTGTAGAAAATGGTGCGAATGTACAGCAGTGGGAATCCAACGGTAACAGCTGCCAGAAGTGGCAGGCAAAAACAGAAACTACCACAGTAACAACGAAAGCAACTACAACAACTGTGACCACAACGACAACGACCAAGATGACTACTGCAACAACGGACATTGTCACCACAACTACGACAGAACCGCCTATAGTTTCTGGGGATGTCAATGCAGATGGTAAGACAAATCTGGCAGATTTGGTGCTGTTGCAGAAATGGCTGCTAAGAGTTCCCGAAACAAAGCTTATCAATTGGCAGGCAGGAGATTTTGATAAAAATCAAAGCCTGAACGGAATTGATCTTATTTTTATGCGACGAAAATTGATGGAAATGAAATAAATGATATTTTAAATTTGCCTGTCAATCTACCATGTTCCGTTTTCAAAAATAAAAAAGAAGCCGTTTCCTGAGATGATCAACTTCAGGGAACGGCTTTTTTCCACAATTAGTAGGTTGGGAAAAATAAAAAAATTTTCATCCGGTACATCTGGATTGAATGAATTTATTATATCATGTTTTTTCATGATTTGTCAATAGAATGACTTGTCGAATTTTGTCGATGCTCGAAGAAGATGGTTGGTTAGAAAAAACACCATCCACACAAACTTATGTCACAAATGTGAACTCTCTAAATGATCAGCCAGATGGCTATACAGAGGGATTGGGAGCAGCTGGAAAGCTATATCAAGAGAAATACGGTGATGATGCAGAAAACCCATATACAAAATTATATCGTTATCATATTATAGATGATTATCAGTTTACCAATCAATCGAACAGTGCACATTATCTATATGATTTTGACTATTACAAGGAAATTCGATTTCTGGGCTGGTCTTATACCGATTCTGGCGGAACAAAACACATCTTTAACGCAAATGCACCAATTACTCGACAAGATAATAGCACCTATTTAATTACTGACCAAACCGGAACAGCCATTGCTATTCCAAACGGAACGACTTTCTATGGAGAATGGGAGCAGGTTTCTTCCCCAGTAGAATTTTTCATCTGTTATGGTGGAACAATTCTGGACACAGAAGGGGATGTAAAAGTACGAAATGATGCCTATCGTTCGCTTTTTACAAGCTGTGCTGCCGTTGGTACATTGCTGTATGGGAATTTGACTGTAGGAGATAGTGAATTATATGCCAATGAACCAAACAAAGAAATCACAGCGATGATTACAACTGCTCATGATTTGGATTTTGACAGTAAAAAACCGCAAATTGTACTGGAAACCTTAACGGATTATGCAGAACAAGACAAAAAGGTTTACTATAATATCAAAAATCATGGTGCAAACTTTTCCATGCTACAAGACAGCTTATTGCACTGGATTCGAAACGATGACAATATGGTAATTTGCCTGAGTACAGGGGATGGAAATGTACAGATCAACAATGAACTGGCAACACCAGAAAATTATCAAGTGCGTTGGTACGTTCTGAAAGATCAGAGAGATGGTTGGCATGTAGATGGCATATTGACAGCGACAACCGAAGAAATGACCATTACCAAAACATTCCGAAATTTAGAAGAGAATCAGGTCAATGAAATCTTGAATAATGGTTATCAAATTGTTGTAAAAAATGAGAACGGAACAATTCTTACAACGCTGACACAAGCAAATGCAGTTCGGGTTTCTTCAGATTATAAGCGGTTAATCTGGTATGTATCCGGATTAGAAGACGGAAAAACATATACTGTAACAGAAGAGCATTACCAAAGTTCTTCACAAAAGTATGCAAATGTTACTGTTACTGCACAGCAGAGTGATTTTATTGTTGCACCCTATCCAATCCCTGTAACTGTAAATGAAACGGGAGAAAATCGAACCGCTTCGCTCTCTATGAAGAAAAGTAATACCCATGAATGGGTGGGCTTCATCAATTCCTATTCTAATACTTATACTTTGAAGCTGCGAAAAGTGGACAGCGTGACAGAAAAGCCGCTGCAAAATGCCGTATTCGCCTTATATGGAAAATACGAAGAAGCAACCGATCCAAGCCGAATCGTCCGTTATACTAAACCAGATGGTAGTATTATTATACTTTACTATATTAAGAATGCTGCTCCAACAGATGCAGATGGATATACAACAATTCAGGGATTGCATTTTTCTGACACAGAAAAATCTTATATTTATGTGTTGCAGGAAACAACTGTTCCAGATGGCTATATGACACCGATTGATATTTCACCGAAGCAGGTGCTGGAAGTTACACCAAGCCAAATTGGAAATGGTACTTACGCATTATCCATGAAAAACACCGCAAAAACAGAATCGTTGACGATTCAAAAATTGGTATCCGAACAACTACAGGAAAAGGATGTTTCCTATTCCATACACTTGAAAATTACCGATACTGTAAATTTTGCTCAAGCAGTGAAAAAATATCCATTCCCCTACGTGATTTTCAATGCGGATGAAACAATTGCAGCCACTGGAATTTTTGAAGAGGGAACAGAAACCGTCATCTCCATAAAAGCAGGACAGACTATAAAGATACAAGCTGTTCCGATTGGATTTACCTATGAATTGACAGAAGAGATTACTGACGCAACTGGAACCGTATTATATAAACCTTGTATCACAACAGCGGATGGTTCTGTCTGGGAACATACAATTACAGGAATCATACAGGAATCCAAAGCACAACAATCAGAAAATTGGATTACCATTAAAAATTATCAGGCTGATGCTGTACCTGAGCAGAAAGACATCACTGTACAAAAGCAGTGGGATGATTCCATTCAACATCCAGATATAACGGTACTGCTTTATCAGATGCAAACAAATCGAAATACCGGAACATCTACAACGATTTTATATGATACAAAAACATTAAACGATGCAAATCAGTGGGCATACACATGGAGCAATGTACCTCGAAGTGATAAAACAAACGATTATAGCTACTATATACAAGAAAAAGCCGTGGATGGCTATGATCCGTCTTATTATACAGACAAGATTCAGTTACTGCTAACAAAATGCGTAGTAGATGACACAGAAGTTTCTGTAGCCCCAGTAGACTGGGAAAAAGCAAGTGTTACGATTTTTAATCGAAAGCGACCGGAATTACCCAAGACTGGTGGTAGGGGTACTATCTGGTATTTGATGAGTGGCTTTCTTCTTTTTCTTTTTGCTGGTTTTGGCATATCAATGCAAATGCGGAAAATTAAATTGTCATAAATAAAAAAATGCTCTCTAACAAAAAATAGAGAGCATTTTTTCATATTTTTTACAGTTATATCAATTTTGAAAATCTAAAATGTTATCATAAAAGAAAGTTGATAAACAATTCAAGAAATCAGATAGAACATCATGGAAAAAAGGAGATAATTCGTATGGTTTCTACAAGTAAAAACGTAGATGATTCAGAAAATAAGAACGATATCGATGAAACACCTTTCCGCAATGACTTTTCTATGCTTCATTTTTCATCATTACCAACAATAGAAGATGCTACATATGAAGTTGAACATGCCAGACTGGAAGAAAATAACATAGAAGAAACACCGTTTCTGATCACACCAAACCTCACAAAACAGCCAATAGAAGAAAATCCAAAAACTGTTCATGTAGAAAAAAAGAAAGAAAATGCTATGCCATCCACTCCAGAACAATATAACCTGAATATTTCTGTGCAAGATTTACCGCTTTCTTTACGTTCCAGAAATGGACTTTGCAGAGGTGGAATCATGACATTAAGACAGTTGCTTCAATATGATAAAGAATCGCTTTTGGGTGTTCGAAATTTAGGAAAGTATTCTATTAAAGAAATTACTGATTTTCTAGCTACCACTTTTCATCATGGAAAAAAGAAGATCAGTGGTGAAAATTTATCAAATCAGCCACTGTATACAAAGGAAACATACATCTCAGAAATTGATACCATACCGATTTCTCCCCGTACTGTCAATGCACTTATGCGAGGTGGCGTTGACACAATTGGGAAATTAATGCGTGCTAACAATGAAAGAATTTTAAGTATCCGCAATCTTGGAAAAAAGTCATTTGAAGAGGCGTTATGTCTCAAAAAACAAATTCCGAAATTACTCATTCAGTCAAACTATACAGAATCCGATTCTTCAGATGACGTGAAAAATACATTTGAAATGATGGTTGCAGCATTTGCATTAACAGATGAAGATGAAATTGAAGAGCTTCGCCTGTATTGTTACCATTTTAATGATCCAGAAGATACGGAACAAGAACGATTAGAAAAGTGGTATCATCTTCCATGTGTGAAATCAGTTGCTACAAGAAAAATTGCGAATGCCTTAAAAGAACATTCTGTTTTTGGGCTGCGGTTGTCTGAACTTCGTGCAATGTTACCTGAAAATTTCCCAGAAGTGTTATTTGAGGAGATTTTAGATCAAGTCGCACAGAAAGATCATGGAAAACGATATGTTCAAAAAAGTGAATCTCTGCATTCTATGCTCGAAAAAGAAAATATTATGAATGCCCCTGAATTTGAAATTTTGAAATCTCGTATGAAAAATAAGACGTTAGAAGAAATTGCAAATCAATACGGCTTAACAAGAGAACGCATTCGACAAAAGCAAGAAAGAGCCCTTCGAAGAATAAGAAAAATAGCAGACTGTTCAAATGTTATGATTACAGAAAATAGATTCCGCCCACTTTTTGAAACGTATGCGTTTCAGGAAAAACTCTTTTGTACTTTAACAGAACAATCTTCCGAGGTCTATCGATTCTTGGAATTCTCGGTAAAAAAGAAAGGAATCGCACCAATCGAAAAGATGTTTCAGGAAGTACAAGTTCCGGGGTGGATGGTTGGAAACTGGGAAAAGTATTGTCAAAAATCTATAGATTCTCAGTATTTATGCATTACAGAAGATGGAAATCGTCTTATTGAAAAAACCAGACACGGAATTATAAGCTATTTGATAGCAAAATATTGTCAGGATGAAATGCTGTTTGATGATTTTGTAAAGTTATATCAAGGTTTTATTGTGAATCATGGTTTGGAAGATGACAGCAGACTCTGTATTTCTGAATTTGAAAAACGTTCTCAAGAAAATCAATTGTCTGCCAGAATGGATATTTTTTGGAAGATTGGTAGAAAATTTCGTTATTATGATATTGATGCACATGACTACACAGAATTACTGGAAACGCTGGATTTGAATCAATATCACAATGTGAAATTGTCTACACTGAAGTTTATCAGAGAATATCCGGAATTGATGCAGCAATATGACATTCGAGATGAATATGAGCTTCACAATCTGCTGAAAAAAATTGCAGACAAAATCGATGCTCCAGAACTGCAATTTGGACGAATGCCGCATCTCTGCTTTGGAGAATTTGACCAAATCGCTATGATTAAGGCGTATATGTGGAAACTTGCTCCGATTTCAAAGGAAGCCCTTGCAAATGCCATCTCTGAAGATTATGGATTTCGACCAGAAAGTTTGATTGGACTTTTTGGCTGTATTGACTTGTACGAAAAAGATGGCGTGTACATAGTTGACCACAAGGCAATGACGGAGGAGCAAATAAAAATCTTATCCGAAAACTTGCCGGATGATTTCTATTACTTCGATGAGATCGAACAAAAATTTGCAATGTTGTTTCCAGATGCAGAAATTGAATTGGTAAATGGATTCAATTTAAAACGGCTTGGGTTTGTTTTAAATACTACTTATGCAGTTAAGAATTATCCGAGCAGTTCGTCCTATTTTCATGCACTGTTAACGAAAAACGACATCACTGATATTTCTGCAATGCGGAAACGATTTTACAAAATTATTATGTTTTCCAGCATTTTATATGATTTAAAAAGAAATTATACCATCATTGAATTCGAGAAAAATAAATATGTTTCTATCGCAAGGCTGGAAAGTCTGGGATTTGACAGAACAAAATTAAAGCAATATTGTGATGAAGTGTATGCATATGCCCAAAATATAGATTTCTTTACGATTGAAAGCCTTTCCAAACAGGGATTTACTGCTGATTTAGAAAGCCTTGGTTTTGAACCTTGGTTCTATAGTTCTATTTTAAGAGAAGATCATCGTTTTTCCCATAGAAAAATGGGAGGGACTGTTTTGTTTCATGCAGCTGGTCAAGAAGCATCCATACGGAATCTGGTTTTTTCTATTTTGGAACAGGAAAGCAGTGTGGATGTAGACCGGCTGATTGCTCAGCTCAAAGAAAACTATCACATTCAATTAGACCGATGGGATATAATTCCACGCATTCAAAATACAGAATTATATTTTGATAACATCATGGATAAAATCTATCGTGACTATCACACCTATTATGAAGAACTGTTGAGTATCGACGAGGAGGATGAATATGAATTTATTGGATGAACAGTATCGTGAGTTTGTGCAACCTACAACCCTCACAAAAAAGCTGACTTTAAATGGAGAAACAAAAGCCTACCCAATCTATCGTGTTCGGTTAGAGTTGTTATATTATAATGAACAAAATGACCGAATTTCAACTTGGATCAGCCAGTATAAAAGCGAACATGGTGGATTTCAAGATTTGTCACAGGAAGCGTACAATGCAGTGATTGAAGATTTTATCATCAAAAGCAATCCTGCTTCCATTGAGAAAACAAAGAATAATATTAAAGCTGTCAACCAAAGAGAACCGGGTGTAATTCTGTCAGATGGAAGAATCGTGGATGGAAACCGACGGTTTACTTGTCTGCGAAAACTTGCTGAAGAAGATCCTAATTTTTGCTGGTTTGAAACAATCATTCTCAATATCCGCATGACAGATAGCAAAAAACAAATAAAAATGCTGGAACTTGCAATTCAGCATGGAGAAGAAAAAAAGGTTGACTATAACCCAATTGATCGTTTGGTTGGTGTCTATCAGGATATTGTAAAGACAAGACTGCTTACTATAGAAGAATACGCAGAGAGTACGAATGAAACCATTCAAGAGGTAAAAAAACGAGTAGAAAATGCGAAGCTGTTTAGCGAATTTTTGCAATATATCGGAATGCCGGAACAATATTATATTGCCAGAGAATATCAGGTCGTATCTATTTTTTCTGATATGCTGCCAATTTTCAAAAAATGCAAAAGAGAATCGGATGTTGTTACCTTGAAAGAGGCAATTTTCAATAATATTCTCATGCAAACGATTGATGATAGTCGAAAGTTTATTCGCTACATCAACCAGATGATGGAAACTAATATTTTTCAGACCTATCTTCAAAAACAATTGGAGATAACTGAAAAGATAAAAGAAAAGCTTTCCTCCAATCCACCGAAAAATAGAGCAGAATTGAATGATTTCATCAACGAAAATCCAGAACTTGCAGAAGAATTGAGAAACACACTGGATGATTTCATTTTAAAAGCAAAAAAGCGAGCAACTAAATCCAAACCATCGCAGAGCGTTTCAAAAAGTTTTACGATTCTGAAAGACGTTGATACCAGAATTTTCAGCAGCTTGAGCGATAAGGAATTGGAGAGCTTAACTGCTGATATCACCAGACTGTCTGAGAAAGTAGACTTTATCAAAGGAAAATTGAAAATCAAAAATCCCGTAGAAACTGCTTTTGAACAACAGCCATTTCTTCAAACGGAATCGACTTTGCCTGTTTCCACTCCGAAATTCAAAATCGCTGATCGGAAAATTATAGAACCGATGCTTTTATGCACAGATATGAATCAGGTTATTACCACCCCAACGGTTTGTTTGCATTTTCGTCTTGCGGAAAAATTGCCGTTTCAAGAGAATGAAGCAAGTTATCGATTGTTCTTTTTGAATGCAAAAAACGAAAGGATCAGTCAAAAAATAGAAATCACATTGCAAGCAGAACAGACACAGATGGTTACATTTTCGTTATCCATCACAGCCAAAGAGACGATTTGTTTTTTAGCAGTACAGTCCATGAATGATACGGAAGATGCCCTGCAACAAAAGATTCCATTTCAGATTTTATTCTGATTTTATTCAAAAATCTCGTTGTCAGAATGATTAAAAAATGGCTTTGGATATGCTATCATTCAAAGCCATTTTCTTTGCTTTTTGTGTTTATGATTAAGAATTCCAAGTGATATGCTATATGAAATGAATATAGCATCATTTTCAATTAAGGAGGTCTTTTCATGTATTATGGTAAAACGACAAAGAAATTGGAACAACTGTATGCAGAATACAATAAAATTTGGGGATGCGACCCAGACTGTTATGAAGAATTAGAATATGGGGAAAATGCATACAAAGAGTTTATGAAAGACATCAAAAAAGCTTTGAAAATGCGTGTAAAACTGACTGATATTTATCCGCCTGTTGACGATGAATTTTAATATACACAAATGCCAAAAAACGAATTGCTTTTTCCAAAAAGGAAGATAAATCGTACAAAATCCTTATGTTTTCCGAAAAATAGTTGCAATTTCAAATCTGGTATGCTATAATGAAAACAGTTCATGCATGAATAAAAAGAATAACGCTAAGAAAACGGTGCTTTTGGTTTTGCGTTTGCAAAATACAAAAGGTAAAAGGGAAACCAGTGTAATTCTGGTACGATCTCGTCACTGTAATAGGGGAGTGTTCCGTAATAGATGTCACTGTCGAACGATGGGAAGACCACGGAATCATGTTGATCCTTGAGTCAGGAAACCTGCCGTTTTTTGTACAGGAATCAAGATTCCAGATCACGAGGCATTGATCGTACAGAAACACTTTTAAATGGTGTTTGTTTCGGTATGCTTTCGGCTCATTTTTGGGCAGAAAGCTTTTTTATTTCCTCTGTTTTGTTTTCCTGATTTTCCTTGATTGTTTAGAAGGAGAATATATGATGAAAAAAGTAACTATTTTTATGCTTTCTTTGGCAATGACCGCTGCAATGTTGTCTGGATGCTCCAGCAGCAATGACAGTTCCAGCAGTTCTACAGCAGAAACAACAACTGCTGCTGAAACAACTGTTGCAGATGAAACAACAGAAACAGAAGCTGCTGAAGAAACTTCTCAGGAGGAAACTGTGGACGAAGAAGAAAATTATGATACCGGTGATGCATCCTTGGATAATATCCGCAATCAGGATGAAATCGGAGAACAGGAACTGTTGGTACTGAGCTTTGGTACAAGCTACAATGACAGCCGCCGTCTGACTGTTGGTGCAATTGAAAATGATTTGGAAAGTGCATTCCCAGACTTTTCTGTTCGCCGTGGGTTTACTTCCAACATTATTATTGACCATGTCAACAAGCGGGACAATGTTCTGATTGATGACGTAGATGCTGCAATGAATCGTGCTGTAGATAATGGTGTAAAGACACTGGTTGTACAGCCGACACACCTGATGCATGGTTTGGAATATGATGAATTGGTAAAAGAAGTTGGTAACTATGCGGATGCATTCGATCAGGTTGTATTTGGCGAACCGCTGCTGAGCAGTGATGACGACTTTGCAAAGGTAGAAAAGGCAATTACCGAATGGACAGCCGATTATGATGATGGAAAGACTGCCATTTGCTTTATGGGTCACGGTACAGAAGCAGATTCAAATGAAGTTTATCAGAAGATGCAGGATTTGCTGACCAAGGATGGTTATACAAACTATTTTGTTGGAACAGTAGAAGCAACGCCGTCTTTGGAAGATGTTCTGGCAAAGGTACAGGCTGGCGATTATGAACGGGTTGTACTCGAACCGTTGATGGTTGTTGCTGGTGACCATGCAAATAATGACATGGCTGGCGATGAAGATGGTTCTTGGAAGAAGACCTTTGAAGATGCCGGTTATCAGGTAGAATGTCTGGTTCGTGGTCTGGGCGAAAACGAAGCCATTCGTCAGATTTATGTAGAACACGCACAGGCAGCCATTGACTCTATAGCAAAGAACTAATTCCCCCTCTTGTTGATTTTGTTCATCGGATGAAAATAATAAAAAGCGGTTCGGATTTTACCGACCGCTTTTTTGTGAAAGGAACTTTTATGAAAAAACGAATTTTTTCAATGCTGTTGGCATCTTGCTTTTTGCTGATTACCTGCTCTGGCTGCGGAGATACAAGCGAATCCAGTACCGCCAGCACAGAAGCAGCTACAACTGCGGAAACTGTTGAAACAGCAGAAACCGTACAGGTGGTACAAGATGGCATGCAGCCGATTTTTGGCAGCGACATCAAAGACGGCACGTATGAAATCACAGTGGATTCCAGTTCTACGATGTTCCGAATTACTGCCTGTCAGCTGACTGTAAAAGATGGAACAATGACTGCGGATATGACCATGGGCGGTACAGGATACCTCTATTTATATATGGGCAGCAGTGAAGATGCAGAAAAGGCAGACGAATCCGACTATATCCCATTTACAGAAAATGCAGATGGAACACATACCTTTACCGTCCCAGTCGAAGCATTGGATTCTGGAATTGCCTGTGCAGCATTCAGCAAGAAAAAAGAAATCTGGTATGACCGGACGCTGGTATTTCGGGCAGACTCTCTGCCAATGGATGCCCGTTCCGATGATGCCTATACAACTGTAGAAAGCTTGCAGCTGGAAGATGGCACATACACTTGTTCTGTACAGTTAGAGGGTGGTTCTGGAAGAGCCAGTGTCACATCTCCAGCCACAATTACAGTAAAAGACGGCACTGCCACAGCAGAAATCGTTTGGAGCAGCTCCAACTATGACTATATGAAAGTGGATGATACGCAATATAATCCGACAAATACAGAAGGGAATTCTACATTTGAAATTCCGGTCTTGGGGTTTGACTATGCAATGCCGGTATCTGCGGATACCACTGCAATGAGCACACCGCATGAAATTGATTACACATTATTCTTTGATTCTACCACTTTGGAGAAACAAGAATGAAGTGGTATTCTCTTGGTGTAAGCAGCCTGCTCTGCATTGGACTGCTCACTGCATGCGGTTCAACATCTTCCGAACAAACAGAACTATGGTCGGAACAATCCTGCACCGGACATATGACGTTACAATATGCAACAGAGTTTTCCGTGGACTACTACGACCCCTATGCATTGATTACCATTGCAGACAATCAGCAGTATCTGCTCGTTCCGGAGGGAGAAACTGTTCCAGTGGGACTGGACACGAACATTACAGTGTTACAGCAACCATTTCAAAATCTCTATGTTGCAGCCAGTTCTGCAATGGATTTATTTGATGGAATCGGTGCTTTGGAGCAGGTGCGAATGACCAGCACAACAGAAAAAAGCTGGAGTCTTCCGCATATTCAAGCGGCACTTGAACAGGGAACAATGTTGTATGTTGGAAAATATAGTGCTCCTGATTATGAAACGATTTTATCTCAGGGGTGTAACCTTGCGATTGAGTCAACCATGATTTATCACAGTCCGGAGATTCAAGAAAAGCTGGAAACGCTTGGAATTCCTGTTTTGGTAGAGCGTTCTAGCTATGAATCCCATCCGCTCGGAAGAATGGAATGGATGAAATTATATGGATTGCTGCTGAATCGAGAAACAGAAGCAGATGCGTATTTTACAGCACAGTCCGAAAAACTGGATTCCATTTTGACAGAAAAAAATACAGGAAAAACAGTTGCGTTTTTCTATATCACGACAAATGGTTCTGTCAATATTCGCAAACCCGGTGATTATACTTCTAAGATGATTGAATTGGCAGGCGGGAATTATTTGTTTTCCGCAGAGGATTTAAATGTAGAAGAAAACGCCCTGTCTACCATGAATATTCAGATGGAAACTTTTTATGCAGCGGCAAAGGATGCAGATTATCTCATTTATAATAGTACCATTGATGGGGATATTCCGAACATGGAACAGTTCTTGCAAAAAAGTCCGCTTTTGGCAGACCTGAAAGCAGTCAAAGAACAGCACGTTTGGTGTACCAAACAAAACTTGTTTCAGCAAACAACCGGTGCAGCAGATATGATTGCAGATTTTCATGAGATTGTAACGGGTGCAGCAGATGAAAAAGACCAGCTGACCTACTTACATCGCATTTCTTAATGGAAAGGGTGAAAAATCATGAAATCGCATTCCACCATTCGATATTGGATTTGTTATCTGCTCTTGTTTGTTGTGTTGCTTGCTTTATTTGTTGGAACACTTTGCACAGGGAGTGTTCCGTTTTCTCTCTCTGAAATTGGTTCAGTGTTGATGCATCCGGAACAAAATACAACTGCTTGGAAAATCCTGTGGGAAATCCGCATGCCCCGTAGTTTAACGGCGATTATTTTAGGCGGAGCACTTTCTGTTTCTGGCTTTTTGCTGCAAACATTCTTTTCGAATCCGATTGCAGGGCCATATATCTTGGGGATTTCCTCCGGTGCAAAGCTGACCGTTGCCTTGGCAATGATTTTTTTCTTGGGACAGGGGAGATTGCTTTCTGCAATGGCATTGATTGGCGTTGCCTTTTTTGGTTCTATGCTCTCTATGGGGTTTATCCTGTTGATTTCCGGGAAAGTTCATCGAATGTCCATTCTGATTATTTGTGGGGTTATGATTGGCTATATTTGTTCTGCAATCACTGATTTTGTTGTTACCTTTGCAGATGATTCTAACATTGTCAACCTGCACAACTGGTCTATGGGCAGCTTTGCAAGCTCCAGCTGGCAAGACCTTCGTGCCATGAGCATCGTTGTATTTCCGGTATTGATTGGGACATTTTTTCTGTCAAAGCCAATGGGAGCATATCAGTTGGGAGAAGCTTACGCACAAAACCTAGGCGTTCCGATTCGTTTGTTTCGGGTCACATTGATTTTATTATCCAGTCTGCTTTCTGCGTGTGTCACGGCATTCGCTGGACCAATTTCTTTTGTTGGAATTGCTGTTCCACATCTGATGAAGAACCTGCTTCAAACTGCAAAACCACTCTGGTTGATTCCAGCTTGTTTTTTTGGCGGCGGAGCATTTTGCCTGCTCTGCGACTGGATTGCAAGAACGGTTTTTTCTCCGACAGAATTGAGTATCAGCACGGTAACGGCTGTATTTGGTGCACCCATTGTCATTTGGATGATGCTGCATCGAGAGAAGCGATAGGAGGAGCACTGCCATGAAACCAATTCTTCTGCATACAGAACAACTAACAGTCGGATACCGAAAAAAAGCATTGATTCCGGACATTACATTTTCCGTTCAAGCTGGGCAAATTCTCACGCTCATTGGAGCAAATGGCGTTGGAAAATCGACCATCTTAAAAAGCATTGCTCGACAATTAGAACCGATTGCCGGAACAATTTTTGTTGGAGAGCAGGAACTTTCTGCAATCTCCCATCGCAATCTTGCAAAATCCATGTCCATTCTAATGACGCATTCTTTTCAAACAGAATTTTTACGCTGCATTGATGTTGTAGAGGCAGGAAGATACCCCTATACGGGGCAGCTTGGCATTCTCTCCGAACAGGACCATGAAAAAGTAGCAGAAGCATTAAAGTTAGTACATGGAGAAGAACTTGCACAAAAAGACTTCCGAAAAATCAGCGATGGACAACGGCAACGCATTCTTTTGGCGAAAGCAATTTGTCAAGAGGCAGAGATTTTGATTTTAGATGAACCAACTTCTTTTTTGGATGTTCGTTACAAGCTGGAATTTTTAACAATTTTAAAAGACTTGGTTCGAGAAAAGCAAATTGCTGTGATTCTCTCCCTGCATGAATTAGACTTGGCACAGCGAATTTCAGATGTGGTGCTCTGCATTCGCAATCATACAGTAGACCGAATCGGAACACCAGATGAGATTTTTACAGATGCTTACATCACCAATCTCTATGGGATTACTTGTGGCAGCTATGAAAGTCTTTATGGAACAATGGAACTTCCTGCTCCGACTGGAACACCACAGACATTTGTCATTGGTGGTGGCGGAACGGGAAATGCGGTTTATCGGCAGTTGCAGCGAGAAAACATTCCGTTTTATGCCGGCATTTTACAAGAAAATGATTTGGATTATCCGGTTGCAAAAGCACTCGCCACAGAAGTTATTACAGAAAAAGCCTTTGAACCTATTGGAGAGCCTACTTTTCAAAAAGCAAGTTCGTTATTACAGCATTGTGAGCGAGTAATTTTATGCTGCAAGCAATTTGGAACAATGAATCAAAAAAATCAGGAACTCATTTTACTTGCCAAAGAAAACGGAAAACAAATATTAGAAGTTAACTCTTAAAATCCGCCCATACAAGGCGGATTTTTTATGGTTGACTTTTCGACTGGAACATGCTACAATAGAAATAGAATTCAGCCGAGAAAGCAGCGTGGAAATATGGGTAGACCGAAAAGAGAAAAACCAAATCGAAAAGATGGCTGCTATGAAATCAAAGCAACGGTTGGAACAGCCGATGACGGAACGCCCATCCGAAAAAGCTTTTACAGTACGAAGAGCAAAGAAGATGCCCGACGAAAAGCAGAGCAATACAAAGTCCAGCAGGAATTGCAGGAACAGACTGGAATTTGCTTGCAAAAGAATCGAACCTTGTTTTCTGCATGGGCAAGGGAATGGCTGGAAACTTACAAAAAAGGAAAAGTAAAAGACCAGACTTATTATTTTACCTATCAGGTCAATGTGGAAAAGTACTTAATTCCGTTCTTTGGAGCAATGCGGTTGCAGATGATTCGGCAAATTGATGTGCAGCGATACTTTAATACGGTACAAAATGCAGAAACTGGAGCAGCCTTGTCAGCATCTGTATTGGACAAGCACAAGATGATTTTAAGTGCTATTTTCCATGCAGCGATTGACAACGACCTTTGTTTTAAAAATCCTGTGAAAAATATAAAAATCACATCCAAACCCAAACAGGAACGGCATGTATACACAGCGGAGCAGGCAAAAATAGCGGAACAATATGCCATGAAACACGGAAGATATGATATTGTTTTACTAATGCATACTGGCTTGCGGCGGTCTGAATTATTAGGATTGCAGTGGGGTGATTTGGATTTTGAAAAGAAATTGCTCCATATACAACGAGCTGTAACGCAAACCAAAGGCGGCATTCTCATTGATAAGCCAAAAACAAAAACGTCTATCCGTGCTATTCCGATTTCTGATTTTATCATTGCAATCCTTGAAAAAATGGAACAAACCGGATTCTATGTGATTGCTGGGAAGCATCCAGATGAACCTATGAAGCCACATACCTATGCAGACCATTTTTCCGACTTCATGAAAAGGATGCAAAAAGAAACAGGGCTGCCAATTTTAACGCCACATGAATTAAGACACACATTCGGAACGCTGCTGCGGGAAAATGATGTAGATATTTATACCATTCAAAAAGTCCTTGGACACTCTGACATCACGGTTACTTCCAACATTTATGTGCATAATGATATTGAAGTACTGCGAAAGCGGCTGAAAGTAGATGAAAAATAAATCCGGATTTATGTCGTGATGTTTGTCGTAGTAGAGAAAAAAGTTGCGTAAAATCGGACTATTTTTTGTGTTCGGACACGAGTCCTACTCTCGTCGGATTTTTTATATTAGGAGGGTTATCATGTGTACTGCTGTCACTTATCAGACGAACCATTTCTATTTTGGCAGAACACTGGACTATGAAAGTTCTTATGGAGAAGAAATTGTAATTCTACCTCGAAAATTTCCACTTTCTTTTCTGCATATGGGAACGGTTACACAGCACTATGCAATCATGGGAATTGCTCACGTTGCAAATCAGTATCCGCTTTTTTATGATGCCATCAATGAAAAAGGTCTATGCATGGCAGGACTGAATTTTGTTGGCAATGCACACTATGTAAAAAGTACAACTGAAGAAAATGAAGTTGCACAATATGAATTCATTCCGTGGATTCTCAGCACCTGTGCAACAACTGCTGAAGCAAAAGAACGAATCTCCAGTATTCACATTACAGATACACCATTTTGTGAACAAATGCCAGTTGGGCAACTGCATTGGATGATTGCAGATAAAAATCAAACCATTACTGTAGAAGCCGTTGCAGATGGAATTAAAATCTATGAAAATCCAGTTGGCGTTTTGACCAACAATCCGCCATTTCCAGAGCAGCTATTTCGATTAAATGATTTCATGCATTTATCTCCCAAACAGCCACAAAATCATTTTTCAAGCACGCTTTCTTTACAGCCATATAGCCGTGGTATGGGTGCATTGGGTCTGCCGGGCGACCTTTCTTCACAATCTCGTTTTATTCGTGCTGCATTTGTTAGAGCGAATTCTGTTTCTGGCACTTCTGAACAGGAAAGCGTCAGCCAGTTTTTTCACATTCTTGGTGCAGTGGAACAGCAACGAGGCTGCTGCGATGTCGGAAACGGGCAATATGAAATCACCATCTATACGGATTGCTACAATGCAGAAAAGGGAATTTTTTATTATACGACCTACCAGAATCACCAGATTTCTGCGGTACATCTACACAATGAACCATTGGACAGTGATTTCCTCATTCGCTATCCAATGATAACCGGAGAACAAATTCACTACCAGAATTGACGAAAAGAGGTTGCCATGTCGAACATTACAAAACGAGCCTTAGAACAATCACTGAAAAATTTACTGTTGAAAAAACCACTGACAAAAATCACAATTTCCGATATTACCGCCGATTGCGGCATGAACCGCATGACATTCTATTATCATTTTAAAGACATCTATGACCTTGTGGAATGGGTTTGTTTAGAAGATGCAAAACGTGCTTTAGACCAAAAGAAAACCTATGACACTTGGCAACAGGGACTGCTGCAAATTTTTGAAGCCGTACAGGAAAACAAGCCATTTATCTTAAATGTTTACCGTTGTGTTCATCGAGAGCAAGTCGAAAAATATTTACAGCCCTTGGTTGACCAGTTATTATTGGATGTCATTCAAGAAGAATCAGTCGGGATGACAATACGAGAAGAGGATACACAATTCATTGCAAAAGTCTATTCTTATATTTTTATCGGCATCATGTTAGACTGGATTAAAAATGATATGCGAGAAGAACCAAAAGAACTGGTAGACCGTCTTGCAAAATTGCTGCATGGTTCGATTACCGCAGCAATCGGACGATTCCGCATTTAATTTTATCAACTTTCTCTATTTGATAAAAATCTTTACAATTTCCAGCCCCGTGATAAAATTTTTATCACAGGGCTTTTTTTGCCTATTGCAACATTTTAAAAAATCGGGTATAATAAGAGCATCAAAAAACTTACAAGGAGGTTTCCGTATGTACTATTCCGCAGGAACTTATGAATCGTTTGCACATCCTGAAAAGCCGAAGGATGTGGACAAGAAATCAGCCTATATCATTGGAACAGGGTTGGCAGGGCTGACCGCAGCTTTTTATCTGGTTCGAGATGGACAGATGAAAGGCGAACACATTCACCTGTTTGAAAAATTGGAGCTTGCCGGCGGCAGTTGCGATGGCAGAAAAGACGTCACAAAGGGGTTCTTCATGCGTGGCGGTCGGGAAATGGACAATCACTTTGAAGTGATGTGGGACACATTCCGTGATGTGCCATCCATCGAAACACCGGGAATCTCCGTGTTAGATGAATACTACTGGCTCAACAAGCATGACCCGAACTATTCCCTGTGTCGTGCAACGGTCAATTGTGGCAAAGATGCCCATACAGACAAAAAATTTACGCTTGACAAAGAATCCGCATTGGCATTATCCAAGCTGTTTCTAACACCAGAAAAGGATTTGGAGAACAAGAAAATTTCAGATGTTCTGCCAAATTCCTTTTGGAAAACAAACTTCTGGCTGTACTGGCAGACGATGTTTGCTTTTCAGCGTTGGTCGAGTGCTCTGGAAATGAAACGTTACTTGTGCCGATATGTGCACCATATTGACGGCTTACCGGATTTCAGTGCACTCCGTTTCACAAAGTACAACCAGTATGAAAGTATGATTCTGCCTCTGGTGAAATACTTGGAAGCTCATGGCGTTCAGATTGAATACGGCATGGATGTCAAGAATGTCATCATTGAAACAATTGGAACAAAGAAAGTTGCAAAACAAATTATCTACCGCAAAGATGGAATAGACCAGACTATTGACCTGATTGAAGATGATTTGGTATTCATCACGAACGGCTGCTGTACAGATACTTCTTGTTATGGTGACCAGACACATGCACCGGATTTATCACACATCAAGAATGGTTGCGGGGAATCATGGGACTTGTGGAAGGCAATCGCCGACCAGGCAAAGCATGGAGAATTCGGCAAGCCGGAAGTCTTTTGTGGAAATGTAAATGCAACGAACTGGATGAGTGCAACTGTTGCAACCTCCAACGAAGAAATCATTCAGCATATCATTCGGGTTTGCAAGCGTGACCCTCGTGCCGGAAAAGTCACAACAGGCGGTATCGTAACGGTAAAAGATAGTACAGAGAACTGGTATCTTTCTTGGACGATTAACCGACAGCCACAATTCCGCTCACAAGATAAAAACATGGTTTTAGTTTGGCTGTATGGATTGCACACCAACCGAGCAGGAAACTATGTCAAGAAAGCCATGCGAAATTGCACAGGGGAAGAAATCTGTCAGGAATGGTTGTATCACATTGGCGTTCCGAAAGAAAAAATTCCAGAACTTGCGAAGAATGCCTGCAACACAACTACTTGCTTTATGCCATATATCAACGCATTTTTCCAGCCACGAAAAGAATCTGACCGTCCTCGTGTTGTTCCAAATGGTGCAGTGAATTTTGCGTTCATCGGACAGTTTGCAGAAACGCCGAGAGATACCATCTTTACCACAGAATATTCCATGCGAACAGGTATGGAATCGGTATATACCCTGCTGGATATTGACCGAGGCGTTCCGGAAGTCTGGGGCAGTAAGTATGATGTTCGAGAATTGCTGCGTGCCTGCTACTATGCAATTGACAAAAAGCCGATTACAGAAGTTCCGTTGTCATTTGTAGAAAAGAAAATGATTCGTGTTCTCCTGAAGAAAGTTCAGGGAACGGATATTGAACTGATGCTGAAAGAAAGCGGATTAATCGAATAAATCATAGGAAAAAGTCGAAAAAACATTCAGCTGCTGGTTTTTTGTAGGAAATCAGCAGCTGTTTTTTGCTTTCTAAAAAATTGGAACAATTTTTTTCAAAAAAGGGTTGCATTTTCTCGTGAAATGTTATATAATTATAATCAGGCAGTTCAAAGAAATTGTGCAAGTTGCAAATTGCTTATCTGCTACTTCATTTTAATAAGACTGGAGCGAAGAAAAAATGCAAACAACTATGACGAAAAATATCGCACTCGCCGGGCATGCCGGTTCTGGAAAAACAACTTTGTGTGAAGCCCTGCTCTATCAGAGCGGTGTCACAGAACGGATTGGAAAAATCACAGAAGGCAACACGGTTTCTGACTATACAGCGGAAGAAATCAAGCGGAAATCCTCCGTTTATACAACACTTTCCACCATTCGCACCGATGCTTTACAGGTCAATCTTTTGGATACACCCGGAATGTTTGACTTTGCCGGAGAGATGACCGAAGGAATTTATGGCAGTGATTGCACCTTGATTACTGTTTCGGGGAAATCTGGCGTTCGAGTTGGAACGCAAAAGGCATATGATTGTGCAGTTGCACTCGGAAAGCCTCGGATGTTCGTTGTCACAAAGCTGGATGATGACAATGCAAATTTCTATAACGTTCTGACAGATTTGAAGTCGAAATTTGGTTCTACGGTTTGTCCGGTTGTTGTGCCAGTAATTGCAGACCGAAAGATTATCTCTTATGTCAACCTGATTGAAATGAAAGCTTACCGCTATGATGAAGCTGGAAAAGCAGTAGAAACGGAGATGCCGACCGCAGCAGTTTCGGAAAAGATGGGCTATCGAATGGATGGCTTGATTGAAGCCTTCTCAGAAGCCGTTGCAGAAACCGACGAAGCATTATTTGAGAAGTTTTTCTCTGGTGAACCGTTTACACAGAAAGAACGGATTGATGGCATTCACAACGGCATCAAAAACGGAATTATCACGCCAGTGACCTGTGTTTCTGCTGCAACTTTGGCGGGCGTTGATATGTTGATGAAAGAATTAGAATTGTTAGTGCCATCCGCTCCAAAGCAGGCGTTGGCATTGGATGCATCTGGTGAGCCAGTCGAGATTTCTTGCACACCAGATGCACCAACCAAGGCGGTTATTTTTAAGACTGCCGTTGACCCATTTGTCGGAAAACTTTCTTTCCTGAAAGTGCTCTCCGGTTCTCTGAAAAGTGGCGTGGAATTGGTGAATGCAACAGACGGCAGTACGGAAAAAATCGGTAAGTTGTTAGAACTATGCGGAAAGAAACAGACTGAAAAGGCAGAAGCTGTTTGCGGCGATTTGATTGCAGTTGCAAAGCTGCGTGCTCATACAAATGATACCCTTTGTGCATCGGAACAAGTTGTTTCCATGGAAGCACCGGAGTACCCGTTGCCTTGCTATCGTATGGCAATACAGCCAGCTGCAAGGGGGGATGAAGCAAAGGTTGCTAGTGCGATGCAGAAAATCTTAGAGGAAGATCAGACACTTTCTTATGAGCAAGACCCTACTACAAAGGAAGCAATTCTGAGTGGTTTAGGGGAACAGCACTTGGCAGCGGTTGTTTCTCGGTTGCAGTCTGATTTTGGTGTATCTGTTACATTGAAAACGCCAAAAATCGCATATCGAGAAACCATCCGGAAAAAAGTAAAGGTACAAGGGCGATATAAGAAACAATCCGGCGGGCATGGACAGTATGGTGATGTTTGGATTGAATTTGAGCCGTGCGTATCAGATGATTTGATTTTTGAAGAACGGGTATTTGGCGGAGCAGTTCCGAAGAACTTCTTCCCAGCAGTAGAAAAAGGCTTACAGGATTCTGTAAAGAAGGGCGTTTTAGCTGGCTTCCCAGTTGTTGGACTGAAAGCGATTTTGGTAGATGGCTCTTACCATCCAGTTGATTCCTCTGAAATGTCCTTTAAAACCGCTGCTTCCTTGGCATATAAAGAAGGAATGCGACTGGCAGAACCGGTTCTGTTAGAGCCAATCGGTACATTAGACGTTGCTGTTCCGGATGAAAATACAGGCGATATGATGGGCGAACTGAATAAGCGGCGTGGTCGTGTGCTTGGAATGCAGCCATCGAAAAAAGCTGGTATGACGGATATTTTGGCAGAAGTTCCAATGCGAGAAATGAATGATTTTGCATTGCTTTTGCGGCAGATGACGCAGGGAAGTGGATGGTTTACCTTGAAGCCACTGCGATATGAACCGTTGCCATCCAACTTGGTAACAGAAGTCATTGTTTCGGAATCTGACCAAACATAATTCTATTATTCCTAATAATAAAGAAAACCCTCCCTCAGGAATTATTCTTGAGGGAGGGTTTTTGTTGTTGATAGAGAAATAAAGTTAAATCTTCGGCAGATTTTCCAGAGATTTCTGCAATTCTGCATCTGTCGGAATATAGTCAGACATCTTTCCATCATTGAACTTTTCGTAAGCATACATATCAAAGTAGCCCGTTCCAGTCAAACCAAACAGAATGGTCTTTTCTTCACCAGTTTCCTTGCAACGCAGTGCTTCATCAATCGCAACCTTAATGGCATGGCTGCTTTCCGGAGCAGGCAAGATGCCTTCTACTCGTGCAAACTGTTCTGCAGCAGCAAATACAGCTGTCTGTTCAACAGAAGTTGCTTCCATCAAACCCTGGTCGTACAGTTCAGACAAGGTTGCACTCATACCGTGATACCGCAAACCACCTGCATGGTTCGGAGCTGGCATGAATCCACTACCCAGTGTATACATCTTCTGCAACGGGCAAACCTTACCAGTATCACAGAAATCATAGGCATAAACGCCACGAGTCAAACTCGGACAAGATGCCGGTTCAACTGCAATAAAACGATAATCTGCTTCACCACGCAGCTTTTCACCCATAAACGGAGAAATCAAACCGCCCAAGTTAGAGCCACCGCCAGCACAGCCAATGATAATATCCGGATGAATGCCGTACTTATCCATTGCTGTTTTGGTTTCCAATCCAATGACAGACTGATGCAACAATACCTGCGACAATACAGAACCCAGCACATAGCGATAACCTTCTTGTGTGGTTGCTGCTTCTACTGCTTCTGAAATGGCACAGCCAAGGCTACCATTTGTACCCGGGAATTCTTCCAAAATTTTTCTGCCGACTGCGGTCTTTGTAGATGGGGAAGGGGTTACATTTGCCCCATATGTCCGCATAACTTCCCGGCGGAATGGCTTCTGTTCATAAGAAACCTTTACCATGAATACCTGACAATCCAATCCTAGATATGCACAAGCCATAGAAAGTGCAGTACCCCATTGACCAGCACCAGTTTCTGTGGTAACACCCTTCAAACCCTGCTGCTTTGCATAGTAAGCCTGTGCAATTGCAGAATTCAGCTTGTGGCTACCGCTGGTATTGTTTCCTTCAAACTTATAATAAATCTTTGCCGGTGTACCCAGCTTCTTTTCCAAGCAGTATGCACGAACAAGCGGAGATGGACGATACATCCGGTAGAAATTCAAGATTTCCTTCGGAATATCAATATATGCAGTTGTGTCATCCAATTCCTGCTTTACGAGTTCCTTGCAAAAAACGGCTTCCAATTCTTCTGCGGTAACTGGCTGTTTGGTTGCCGGATTCAACAGCGGAGCAGGCTTTTTCTTCATATCAGCACGTACATTGTACCACTGTTTCGGCATTTCGGATTCTTCCAGATAAATTTTGTATGGGATTTCTTTTGACATTACAAAATACTCCTTTCATAGAAAAGCGGCAAACAAAAATCGTCTTTTACATACCAGCCGCTTTTTGAATAAAAAGTTGCCGGGACAAAAGACGATTACCATTCGATTCTTCTGCGGTACCACCCTGCTTGATACAGTATTCTGTATCCACTCTAGCTTGATGACGAAAGCTACCCCGTCGCACCTACTACATTTTTCAATGATTCGGATTGCCCTCCAACGTCCATTCCCATTTTCCGTTTGCATTGCATTCCCACCATCTGCAACTCTCTGTGGCAACCTTGAAAATCGTACTTACACGTTATCTGCGGTTTCTACTGATTAGTTTACCATAAAAAACGACCATTGTCAATGTGCTTTTTTATTTTTATGCAAGTTGCAATAAAGAAGCGGCAAAATTTGTGCAAAATATCTGTTTATCCCTGTTGAAGCTGTGCACGAATCCAAGCTGGAACAGTTTCCGGTTTCATTCCCAACACATAGGAAAATTCCTGCTCTACTAACTTTTTGGCTGTCTGTCGCATTCGTTCTTCTACGATTGGTAATTTCCGATGTTTTTGCATCATATGCAGCATAGATAAGATTTCCTGTTCATTGCCATTTTTCAAAATGGTTTTAAAATGTGCAGTTCGCTGATGTTGATTGTGAATCCATGGTTCATCTTCTTGTGCGGATAATCCATGCAACAGTTCTGTAATGGCTTCTTTTGTCAACAATGGTCGAATCCGAACAGGGTCATTTTCAATCGGAACGAATAGCGTTGTGCCTTTTTCAAAAATCGGCTGCAACACATAATATTTCTGATGTTGGTCTTCGGTGAATTGTTTTTCTTGGATGTCCTGAATTCGGCATACGCCAGTTGTAATATGCATAACAACGCTATGAATCGGGTATTCCATGATTGCACCTCCTTGGTACTAACGCAAAAAAGCGTAAATCCATTTTGTACGGATTTACGCTTTTCGCAACACGACATTCCTGATATAATTCTATGATACCACATCAAAAATGAGATGTCAAGGATTCTCGTTCAACTTTGTGAAAATCGCTAGAAAGCAGGCATTTTGATTTTGTGAAAATGTACCATGTCTTTACAGATTCAAAGATTATTGATTTGATTGAACATTTCCTGCATTTTCAAATCAATCGACGCAATGGTTTCTGCACAGTGCTTTAATTCACCGGTCAAGGAACTGGAAGCAGTGGCATTTCCAATGGATTTATAATGCAACTGATGCTCCAAACTTGCCCAAAAATCCATTGCAATGGTACGAATTTGAATTTCCACCGGAGCAATTTGCTTGCCAGTAGAAGTATAAATCGGGACTTCAATAATCATATGAAAGCTGCGATATCCATTTGGCTTTGGATTTTTGATATAGTCCTTGGTCTTTACCAGATGAAAATCTTTATGAACGGTCAGCAAATCCGCCAGTGCATAAATATCATCAATATAACAGCAAATGACACGCACGCCTGCAATATCCTGCAAATGTTCCCGTGCAGATTCGGGAGAAACTGCAAAGCCTTTTCTTTGCAGTTTCCCGATAATGCTCTGTGGGGTTTTGATACGGCTTTCAATACTATGAATCGGATTTCTCTGAAAACGCATATTAAATTCGTTGTTCAAAATATTAAGCTGCGTTTTTACAACATTGATTGCAGAATCATACAAGTGTTCAATTTCCAAAAAAGAATAGAACACGTTCTGCAACTGTACTTCTTTTTGTTCTGGTACAATGCCTTTTATGGCATCTAAATAAAATTCTTTGTCATCCATGATTCTGATCCCTCGCAAATGAGAAAAAACAGTCGGATTCGTATGAAAAAGATTATGGAAGCAGACGGTTGATATCTCTCGGGAACATACTTGCCTGACGCACGTTGGACAGACCAAGCAGCTTCATGACAAACCGTTCCAGACCGATTCCAAGACCACCATGCGGTGGCAGTCCGTACTTATGTGCTTCCAGATAGTAATGGAAATCATCCGGATTCAAGCCCTGTGCAATCATCTTGTCTACCTGTTCCTGATAGTTGTGGATTCTCTGACCACCACTGGTGATTTCCAGACCACGGAACAGCAAGTCGAACTTATAAGCCAATCTCGGATCTTCCTTAGAATTCATTGCATAGAACGGCGGTTTCGAAGAAGGGAAGTGCGTAACAAAGATGAAATCACTGTCAAATGTTTTCTTTGCATATTCACAAAGAGCAACTTCATCTTCCGGTTCGAGGTCGAGCTTATTCTTAGAGCCTTTGTTTCCGAGGATTTCCTTTGCTTCCAAGAGGGTAACACACGGAATTTCCTTGACAACCGGAACATCTGCGTGCAGCATTTCCAGTTCATGTGCATAGTGTTCCTGCAAGTAAGAGAAGATATAGCGAATGGTTGCAGTTTCCATTGCCATAACATCATACATGCTGTCAATGTAGCCCATTTCAAAGTCCAAACCAATGTATTCATTGATATGTCTAGAGGTTGCGTGCTTTTCTGCACGGTAAACCGGAGCAATTTCAAATACACGGTCAAAGAATGCAACAGCAGTCTGCTTGTAGAACTGTGGTGACTGGTTCAAGAACGCTGGCTTGTCAAAATATTCCAGATGGAAGATATTTGCACCGCCTTCTGCACCCTGTGCAACAATCTTCGGGGTGTGAATTTCCGTAAAGCCCTGAGAAAGCATAAACTGCCGGAAACCGTTTGCAACGCCTTCCTGAATCTTAAAGATAGCACGTTCATTCACGTTTCTCAGAGAAACAGCACGGTTGTCCAAATTGATATCCAGAGAACAGCTCAGCTTCGGATTGAAAATCTTCAGCGGAACTTCTTCGTTGGATGCAGAAATTACGGTCAAGTGCGTCAACTGTAATTCCAGACCGCCGACAGCCTTTTCATTTTCCTTTACAACACCCGTTACAGATACAAAATTGCCTTCCCGAATGCCATCCATTTTTTCTGCACAAACAGACGGGTCATAGATTGCCTGCATGAGATACCGACCCGTTCTCAGAATAATAAATGCAAAGCTGCTCATCTGACGAATCTTATGCACGCAAGCCTTTAAGCTGATTTCTTCACCAATCTGATTTCTTGCTGCTTCATAATCGAATTCTGGAAGCAATGTATTGCCATCTACTTGCAGAATGTTGTCCTTTACAGTTGGACGATAAGCGGCATCGTTGTGATATTCGGTATATGCAACTTCTTCCGGAGCAGTTTCTGTCTTTGCTGCTGTTTCTTCTGCAACCGTTTCTTTTGCAGCAACTGGCTGCTTCAAAGCAGCTTCCAGCGTTTCCTTGATTACCTTTGGTGTACAAATGCCACGCAATGCCTTGGTGCACTGACCCATCAGGAAGCCAAATACCTTCTGTTCACCGTTCTGATACTGAACCACTGCGGTTTCATTTTCAGAGAGAATCGCTGCAATCTGTTCTTTTACCTTTGCAAGGTCGTTGATAATCAGCATACCCTGCTTCTTTGCAATGCTTTCTGCATCTTCTCCAGTTTCTACCATAGCACGCAGAATTTTCTTTGCGTCATTCTTAGAAACCTTTTCGGTATCTGCCATTTCTACCAGCTTTGCAAATTCAGAAGCGGAGAACGGCAAGGTTTCCATTGTAACTTCGCCCAAATTGATTCGACGCATCAATTCCCCGATGATGAAGTTTGCAAGGCTCTTCGGTGCAGCATAAGTTTTCATAGCATCCTCAAAGAAATCAGAAACTCGCTTCTGATTTACAATGATTTTTGCATCTGCTTCGGAAAGTCCATAAGAATGAATATACCGCTGCAACCGTTTATGCGGCAGTTCCGGTAACATATTCTTGATGTTGTCAAGCATTTCATCGGTAAAGTTTACCTGCAAGATATCCGGTTCTGGGAAGTACCGATAATCGTGTGCATTTTCCTTACTTCTCATAGAAGTGGTTTCGCCCTTGTTATCGTTGAACCGACGTGTTTCCTGAATGACCCGCTTACCAGCATCCAGCAACCGAGATTGCCGCTTGATTTCATAGTTAATGGCACGGGTGATTGCTTTCAGAGAGTTCAGGTTCTTGATTTCTGCACGAGTACCCAGTTCTTTATCCTCTGGCTTCATGATGGAAATGTTGACATCGCAACGCAGAGAACCCTGCTCCATCTTACAGTCACAAACTCCTGCATATTGCAGCAGCAGGCTAATTTTTTCTACAAATGCCTTTGCTTCTTCCGCAGAGCCGATATCCGGTTCTGTTACGATTTCAATCAGCGGAATACCGCAACGGTTATAGTCTGCCAGAGAAACAGCGTTGAAATCATCATGAATCAGCTTACCAGCATCTTCTTCCAGATGAATCCGGTTGATTCGGATGTTTTTCTTTCCTTTTTCTGTTTCAATTTCTACCAAACCATCAATACACAGCGGACGCTGCAACTGAGAAATCTGATAAGCCTTCGGCAAGTCCGGATAAAAATAGTTTTTCCGGTCAAATACAGAAAATTTATTGATGTTGCAGCCCAGTGCAAAACCAGCCTTTACAGCATACTGTACAGCGGTCTGGTTGATGACTGGCAGTGTTCCCGGCATACCTGTACAAACTGGGCAGCAACGGGAGTTCGGGCTGCCGCCGAATTCTGCACTACAAGTACAGAATACTTTTGATTTTGTCAGCAGTTCCGCATGAATCTCCAGACCAATAACAGGAATATATGATGACATTATAATATGACCTCCTGAGAATTAAAGTGAAAGGGACGGGGTTCTCAGTGTAAACTGCTGAGAAAATGCATCTGCAACTTGCAGAATGGTAGCTTCATCGAACTGTCTGCCCGTTAAAGACATACCAATTGGCATACCAGCTTCATCATAACCGCACGGGGTTGAGAGAGAAGGCAGTGCTGCAATGTTTGCAGTAACGGTGCAAATATCTGCCTGATACATCTTAACCGGATCAGAGATATTTTCATGAATATGATAAGCAACCGTTGGGGTAGTCGGTGTCAGCATAACATCGCACTTTTCAAAGATTGCAGCATATTCAGCGGAAATCTTCTGCCGCAGTGCCATTGCCTTTCCATAGTATGCATCGTAGTAACCACTAGACAACGCATAGTTTCCGAGCAGGATTCTTCTCTTTACTTCAGATCCAAATCCTTCGCTTCTGGAATTGCAAATCAATTCATTAAAGTTTTCGCCGACCTTACTTCTGTGACCATACTTAATACCATCGTAACGGGACAGGTTAGAAGATGCTTCTGCGGAGGCAATCAGGTAATAAGCTGCAACTGCATACTTCAAGCTCGGCATATTGCAGGAAACCAGTGTTGCACCCATTTTTTCATAGGTCTTTGCAGCTTCCATAACAGCATTGCGAATGCTATCGTCAATTCCTTCGCCGAAGAATTCTTCTGGCAATGCAATTTTCATGCCCTTGATGTCTTTTCCAATCTTTGCAGTATAATCTTCCACCGGCTTCTTGGAAACTGTTCCATCATGTGGGTCATAACCTGCAATCGCATTCAGGAGCAGGGCACAATCATACGGACTCTTTGCAATCGGCCCAATCTGATCCAGAGAGGATGCAAATGCAATCAAGCCATATCGGGAAACACGACCATAAGTCGGCTTCAATCCGGTAACGCCACAGAATGCAGACGGCTGACGAATCGAACCACCTGTATCCGAACCCAGTGCAGCAGTTGCAAGGGAAGCAGATACACACGCAGCAGAACCGCCGGAAGAACCACCTGGTACACAATCCTTTCCGAATGGATTCTTTGTCTTTGCAAATGCAGAAGTCTGTGTAGAACCACCCATTGCAAATTCATCCATGCTGGTTTTGCCGAGCATAACTGCATTTTGTGCGTTTAACTTTTCCATAACGGTTGCATTGTACGGCGGAATGAAATCCTCCAGCATTTTTGATGCACACGTTGTACGAACGCCATCCGTACAAATGTTATCCTTAATCGCGAGCGGAATTCCGCAGAGCGGAGCAGCAGTTCCGTCATCAATTTTCTTTTGTGCAGTTTCTGCATCCTGATATGCCTGCTCCTTGGTGACTGTAATATAGCTTTGCAGAGCAGGATCATATGTTTCGATTCGATTCAGATAGCATTCTGTCAGTTCTTTTACAGAAATTTCGTGACGATCCAGCAAATCCCGCTGTTCACGAATGCCCATTGTTGTAATATCCATATGGCTTTTTCACTTAATAAAAAGTGAATCTCCTTTCCTATTATTCTACGACCTTCGGTACGACGAAGCAATTTTCATCATTGACAGCATTTTGCAGAATTTTTTCTGTTGGGAAGCTCGGTACACTGAAATCTTCCCGCAAGTCATTCAGATAGACATTTTTATTATCTGCGACTGCATCATAAGTGATGTCAATTTCTTTTACCGTGTCCATGATTGCAATGATACTGGTCATATCCTTTGCCATTTGTTCCAGTTCTTCCGGAGAAAAAGCAAGTTTGCCCAGTTCTGCCAGATAGGAAACCATGTTCAAATCCAATTCTAAAACCTCATTTCTCAACAGATTTCCCGACAATTGCTTGAAAAACGGCAACTGCAAAGAAAATCTGTTTTCTGTATTCTGATAAATTATAACACATATACAGGCGTTTTGCAAGTTTTTTCTTGAACAGAATCCAAATTTTCTGGCGGAACGAAAAAAATTTGCATTATGCCTTGATTTATGACGGATTTTTTTGTATAATAAGAGAAGCGTATCAAGAAGGAGGATTGTATTATGCTGACTTTTTCAAAAATGCATGGGATTGGAAACGATTATATTTACATCAATTGTTTTCAAGAAACCGTAACCGATCCGGAAAAGCTCTCTATTTTTATGAGCAATGTTCGGTTTGGTGTTGGTTCGGATGGACTGGTATTGATTTTACCGTCTGAAGTCGCTGATTTCAGAATGCGGATTTTCAATGCAGATGGTTCAGAAGCCATGATGTGTGGAAATGCAACTCGCTGTGTCGGAAAATATGTTTACGAACACGGTATGACAGACAAAACCGAAGTGTCCTTGGAAACCAACTCCGGTATTAAGTACTTAACCCTTTATGTCGACGAAGCAACTAACAAAGTGGATGCTGTAAAGGTGGATATGGGGAAGGCAATTTTAAAACCGGCAGAAATTCCGGTGGCAGATGATGGTGACCGCTTTATTGCAAAGCCGGTTGTCGTAGATGGCGTTTCTTATGATATGACTTGTGTTTCCATGGGAAATCCCCATGCGGTTGTATTCTTACCGGAAATTGATTCTCTGGATTTAGAGAAAATGGGACCTTCTTTTGAACATCATCCATTATTCCCGAATCGGGTCAATACAGAATTTATTCGGGTGATTGATGATCATACGCTGCAAATGCGTGTTTGGGAACGGGGCAGCGGTGAAACATTCGCTTGCGGTACAGGTGCTTGTGCAGCAGCAGTTGCTTCTGTTCTGAACGGCTATTGCAAACGGGAGCAGGAAATTTTGATTCACCTGCGTGGCGGTGATCTACGGATTATCTATCACAATGACGAATCTGTCACCATGATTGGACCTGCAACCTTCATCTTTGAAGGAAAAATGGAATATCCGGTATGATAAGCCGATTTTCTATGATTGAAATTAATTAAAGGAGAGATTGAAATGCCAACCATTAACGAAAACTTTCTGAAGTTGGAAAAGAACTATCTGTTTATCAACATCGCAAAAAAAGTCAATGCGTTCCTGAAAGAACATCCGGAAGCTGACTTGATTCGGATGGGCATCGGAGATGTTACCCTGCCAATCGCACCAGTTTGCGTAGAAGCAATGAAAAAAGGTGCAGATGAAATGGGTGTCAAGGAAACCTTTAAGGGTTATGAAGACAGTGGTACAGGTTATGATTTCCTGAAGCAGGCAATCGCTGACTATTATCAGCAGTACGGTGTTACCTTATCTCTGGATGAAATCCGTGTAAATGATGGTGCAAAGTCAGACTGCGGTAATATTGTTGATATCTTCGGTGATGACAATGTTGTTATGGTAACAGACCCAGCATATCCGGTTTATGTAGATTCCAACAAGATGGATGGCAGAACCATTATTTATGCAAATTCCAATGAATCCAACGGATTTGCAGCTATGCCGGACTTTTCTGTTCATGCAGATTTGATTTACCTCTGCTCTCCGAACAATCCGACTGGTTCTGTTTATACGAAAGAACAGCTCAAGACTTGGATTGATTATGCAAAGCAGAACAAGGCAATCATTATCTATGATGCTGCTTATGAAGCATTTATCACACAGCCGGATATTCCACACAGCATTTTTGAAGTAGAAGGTGCAAGAACGTGTGCAATTGAAATGTGCTCGCTGTCCAAGACTGCTGGTTTTACTGGTATGCGTTGCGGTTATACGGTTATTCCGAACGAATTGACCGTAACTGCTTCTGATGGAACGGTTGTCAGCATCTCTCAGATTTGGGGCAGACGGCAGGGAAGCAAGTTCAATGGTGTTTCTTATCCGGTACAGTGTGCAGCTGCTGCTGTTTTCACAGAAGAAGGCAGAAAGCAGATTCAGAAGAACATTGCTTACTATCAGGAAAATGCAGCCATTATCAGCAAAACCATGGATGAACTGGGAATCCCGTATACAGGCGGCGTAAACTCTCCGTATATTTGGTTTCAGTGCCCGAATCATATGTCCAGCTGGGAATTCTTCGATGAAATGCTGCATAAAATTGCAGTGGTCGGCACACCGGGCGAAGGCTTTGGTAAGAATGGCGATGGCTGGTTCCGTCTGACTGCATTTGGTGATCGGGAACGCACAAAGGAAGCAATGGAACGCTTCAAGAAAATGTTACAGAAATAATTTGGAGGATTATCATTATTATGAGAGCAGTAATTACAGTTATTGGTAAGGACAACGTTGGTATTTTACATAAGGTCAGCGGCGTTTGTGCAGAATATCAGGCAAACGTTTTGGAAGTAACCCAGAGCGTTTTGCAAGATATGTTTGCAATGATCATGATGGTAGACATCACAAAGATGACAGCAGACTTTGCAAAGCTGAGCGATCAGTTGACTGCATTGGGAGAAGAACTTGGTCTTTCTGTTCACTGCATGCACGAAGACATTTTTAACGCAATGCATCGAATTTAAGGAAGGGAACAAGAAACATCATGAATAATGCAATCTTTAATGCCGGGGACATTCTGGAAACCATTCGTATGATTCAGGATGAATGCTTGGATATCCGTACAACCACGATGGGAATTTCTCTTCTGGATTGTATTGATTCCGACATTCATAAGGCTTGCGATAAGGTTTATGACAAAATCACAAGACGGGCAGAAAAGCTCGTTTCCACCGGTGAAATCATTGAAAAGGAATATGGCATTCCGATTATTAACAAGCGAATTTCAGTCACTCCGATTGCAATGCTGGCAGCAGCTTGCCCGAACGAAAGTCCAGTACTGTTTGCAAAGACTTTGCAGCGTGCAGCAGAAACCTGCGGTGTCAACTTCATTGGCGGTTATTCTGCATTGGTACATAAGGGCTTTAGTGCAGGCGACATTGCTCTGATTCGTTCCATTCCGGAAGCACTGGATGTTACAACCAGACTTTGTTCTTCTGTCAATGTTGGATCTACCAAAAGCGGTATTAACATGGATGCTGTAAAGATGATGGGTGAAATTATTCTGGAATCTGCCAAGCTGACTGCTGACCGGCAGTGCGTTGGCCCATCTAAGCTGGTTGTATTCTGTAACGCACCGGAAGATAATCCGTTCATGGCAGGTGCATTCCACGGTGTCGGCGAATCGGATTGTGTCATCAATGTTGGCGTTTCTGGCCCTGGTGTTGTTCGCTCTACCATTTCTAAGTATCCGGATGCTTCCATCAACGAACTGGCAGACATCATTAAAAAGACTGCATTCAAGATTACTAGAATGGGTCAGCTGGTTGGTAAGCGGGCTTCTGAAATGCTCGGCGTAGAATTTGGTATTGTAGACCTTTCTCTCGCACCGACTCCGGCAGTTGGGGACAGTGTTGCACACATTCTGGAAGCAATGGGTCTGGAAATCTGCGGTACACATGGTACAACTGCTGCTTTGGCAATGCTGAACGATGCAGTTAAGAAGGGCGGCGTTATGGCATCCTCCAGTGTTGGCGGTCTGTCTGGTGCATTCATTCCGGTTTCTGAAGATGCTGGTATGATTGATGCTGCGGTAGACGGTACATTGACCTTGAGCAAACTGGAAGCAATGACAGCAGTATGCTCCGTTGGTCTGGATATGATTGCAATTCCGGGCGATGTAGACCCAACTACTATTTCTGCAATTATTGCGGATGAAATGGCAATTGGTATGGTAAATACCAAGACAACAGCCGTTCGTGTCATTCCGGCAATTGGCATGAAGGAAGGCGACATGCTGGAATTTGGCGGATTGTTCGGTAGTGCTCCAGTTATGCCGGTTAGCAAGAAATCTTCTGCTCGGTTTATCAATCGTGGCGGTAAAATTCCGGCTCCGATGCAGAGCTTAAAGAACTAATGCAGAAACAATATCATATTGCGGTAATTGGCGGCGGTGCTTCTGGCTTACTTGCCGCCATTGCTGCAAAAATAGAAGGTGGAGCAGATTGCAGCGTTGTTATTTTGGAACGAAATGACCGCATTGGTCGAAAAATTCTTTCAACAGGGAACGGCAGATGCAATCTTGGGAATACTGTAATCCAGAAGGAAAATTACAGTGGTTCTTTATTGGAAAAAGCCTTTGCAATTTTTCAGCAAGCACCGAAAACAGAGGATTATTTTCGTCAGATGGGGTTGATTTGTAGGGAAGAGGAACACCGCTTATATCCCTATTGTAATCATGCCAGTGCTGTATTGGACAGCTTACGCTTACAAGTTGAACTTTACGGAATTGCAGTACAATGTGACTGCCAAATTCAGAATCTGATTCCAAAAAAACATGGGTTTTTGTTGCAATCAGATACAGAATCTTATTTTGCGGAGCAGGTAATTTTTGCTTGTGGGGGATATGCAGCCCCTGCACTTGGAACAGATGGTTCTGCATATGCAATGCTGAAAGATTTAAAGATTGCCATTCGTCCTTGTACGCCTGCACTTTGTTTTCTAAAAACAAAGACAGAATTGGTTCGTGCATTGAAAGGCATTCGATTGCTTGCAAAGGTATCACTCTATGAAAACGGCGGTTTAAAGCGTCAGGAACGTGGGGAAGTGCAGTTTACAGAACAAGCATTATCGGGTATTTGTATATTCAATCTGTCTGCATACTGTGATAAGCTGTCACACGCAACGTATACAGTAGCGTTGGACTTATTGCCGGATTGGGATTTAGAACAGGTTTATGCGTTTCTGTGGGAACTATATGCACTGCGTGGGACGTTATCAGTAGAAGAATTTTTCACAGGTGTATTTCAAAGAAGAGTGGGTTTGCAAGTCTTAAAGCAATGTGGAATTTTACAAAAAGAATCACGATTGATTGCTTCCTGTACACCAAAGGAAATAGAACAATTAGCATCTTTTTTGAAAGCATGGAAATTTCCAGTCATCGGAAAAGGGGACTGGAAGAACGCACAAATTTCCTGTGGTGGTATTATATCCGAAGAAGTATCCACTAACTTGGAATCAATTCGTTATCCGGGACTATATTTTAGTGGGGAAGCGTTGGATTTGCAAGGGGATTGCGGTGGCTATAACTTAAATTGGGCATGGGTATCCGGTTGGTGGACGGGGACACATGCAGCAAAAGAATGGAAACAAAAGCATGATTAAAATCAGTGAAATCAAAATGCCAGTCGGTTATACCGAAGACATGGTAACCGCTAGCATTCTAAAAAAATTGCATTTAAAGAACGATACTGCTCTTACATGGAACTATTTTAAAAAGTCCATTGATGCCAGAAAAAAGCAGCAAATTCAATATCAAATCTCTGTTCTCGTTTCTCATCCAAATGAACAAAAGTTATTACAACAGGCAAGTGCTAGAAAAGAAAAAAACATCACATCTTATCAGCCTTATGTTTATCCGATTCCGTCTATTTCTAAAAGATCGGAAAATCGTCCGGTGGTCGTTGGATTTGGTCCAGCTGGTATGTTTGCTGCTCTTGTTTTAGCAAAAGCAGGGTTACAGCCATTGGTGTTAGAACGAGGAAAATGTGTCGAAGAACGAAAAAAAGATGTTCTGGATTTCTGGGAAAATGGCGTTTTGCATACAGATTCCAACATTCAATTTGGAGAAGGTGGAGCAGGCACTTTTTCGGATGGAAAGCTAACAACCGGCATTAAAGATTCTCGTATTCGTTTCATTTTAGAGACATTTGTTGCTTGCGGTGCACCGTCCGAAATTCTATACCTTGCAAAGCCACATATTGGAACAGACTATTTAGAACAGGTTGTAAAGAATGTTCGCTGCCAGATTCAAGAATTGGGTGGAGAAATTCTGTTTTCTGCACGATTTATGGGGTATCAAACGGATGAACAGGGAAGCTTGAAATCGATTTCATATGAAAAAGAGGGAAGCATTCGAGAACAACAGACGCAGCATTGTATTTTAGCAATTGGTCATAGTGCAAGAGATGTTTTTCAGCTGTTCTATGATAAAAATATCCCACTCCAACAGAAAAATTTTGCAATGGGTGTCAGAATTGAACATCTACAATCTGACATCAATAAAAGTATGTATGGAACATTTGCCAAACAGTTACCAGCAGCGGATTATAAGCTCGCTGTTCATTTGCCATCTGGCTATGACTTATATACGTTCTGTATGTGTCCGGGCGGAAATGTTGTTGCGGCAGCATCTGAAGAAGGTCATTTAGTTGTCAATGGCATGAGCAATCATGCAAGAGATGAGAGAAATGCAAATAGTGCATTGTTGGTTGGAATTTCTCCAAGAGTTCTTGCAAGTGAGCATCCATTAGCTGGCATGTTTTTACAACAGAAATTGGAACGACAAGCTTTTTTGGCTGGCGGTGGCAATTATGCAGCACCTGTCAGCTGTGTCGGTGATTTCTTGCAAAATCAAACATCTAGTTCTTTCGGAAAAGTAACACCAACATACCGACCGGGTGTAAAATTTGTAAATCTGAGAGAATATCTGCCGGAATTTATGGTACAAACCTTAAAAGATGGTATTTTAGAGATGGGTAAAAAAATTGCAGGATTTGACGACCCAGAAGCAATTTTAACAGGCGTTGAAACAAGAAGTTCGTCGCCAGTTCGGATTTTGAGAAATGAGAAATTGGAATGCATTGCAGTTGCTGGATTGTATCCATGTGGCGAAGGTGCTGGATATGCTGGTGGCATTACGTCGGCAGCTGTAGACGGAATCAAGTGTGCAGAAAAATTAATTGAAAAAATAGAAAATAACTGAGAAACCCCTTTCAAAAGGGGTTATATCCAATTGCACCAAATACAAATTTGGTGCAATAAGAAATCAAATTTGGAAGGGAAGTGCCATTTATGCCGATTGACCGCACCGCTTGTCCAGAATTTCTAAATGACTATATTCTATATCTTTCCATGTCCAAATCGCTTTCTCCTCGGACAGTTGAAGAATATTATCTGGACATTCGGCTGTTCTTACAATACATCCTGATGATGAAAGACAAACAATATGTAAAGCTGGACGAAACGGACATGCAGAAAATTTCTATTGTCGATTTTCCGGTTTCATTATTGGATACCATCAAGCTTCAGGATTTATATGAGTTCTTATACTATGTGACAGAATCCCGTGACAACCATGACCGTGCTCGTGGACGCAAAGTTTCTGCGATCAAAAGCCTATTCCACTATCTTTATGTCAATAAAGAACTGATTCACCAGAATCCAACAGAATATTTGGAACTGCCTTCTCTTAAAATGTCTCTGCCGAAATATCTAACTCTGGAACAAAGCAAATCTCTGCTAGAACATATGGATACTGCCTACCCAGAAAGAGATTACTGCATCATTACCCTATTTTTAAACTGTGGGCTACGATTAAGCGAACTGGTTGGTTTGAATTTAAATCATATCAATTTGAAAGAAACAAAAATGCGAGTATTCGGAAAAGGCAGAAAAGAACGGATGGTTTATTTGAATCATGCATGCATGAATGCATTGGATGATTATTTAGAAGCACGAAAAAAAATAAAAAACAGTCAAGAAGAACCTGCCTTGTTTTTAAGCAAACGAGGTTCTCGTATCAGCAAGCGACGTGTGCAGCAGATTGTAGAAGATGCTCTGCAACGAGCTGGATTATCCGGACAGGGTTATTCTACCCATAAACTCCGGCATACCGCTGCAACCTTGCTTTATCAATATGGAAATGTAGATACATTGACATTAAAAGAAATTCTAGGACACAAAAGCACTGCAACAACAGAGATCTACACGCATTTGTCAAATGCAATCCTACAAGAAGCCGCTGACCACTCTCCACTTGCCGAAATCATCAACCATCCAGCATCCGATGAATCAGAACCAGATGCTCCCGATGTGGTATCTGTTGTTCTCCCAGATGTTTTGCCAGAGAATGAAAATAAGGAGTAATCATCATGATAAATGGTGTGATTTTTGATATGGACGGAACACTTTTGGATACAGAACGGGTTTTAATTCGTTGCTGGATTAAAAGTGCTGCTCTTCATGGATTTGAGATTAAAGAACAACACGCTTTAAATATCCGAAGCCTGCAATATCGCTTTGCAGAGCCATACTTGAAGCGTGTTTTCGGGGAATCTTTTGATTATATGGCGATTCGAGAAACACGGAAACAGTTATTTGCAGAAGAACTGCAAAAAAATGGAATCCCCGTAAAACAGGGCGTACTTCCCTTTTTGCAATTCTGTAAAGAACAACAAATTCCAACAGTTGTTGCAACTGCCACGCCAAAAGATCGAGCAACCAGATACTTAGAAGAAGTCGGATTTCTCCCCTATTTTACAGAGATTTTCGGCAGCAATCAAGTGAAAACAGGAAAACCGTTTCCGGATATTTACCAAGCGGCTGCACAATCTATCAATTGTGCACCTTCCGATTGCATGGCGTTTGAAGACGCTCCAAATGGCGTGCTCTCTGCATTTTATGCAGGCTGTAAAGTTGTCATGATTCCCGATTTATCACAACCGGATGAAATGTTACAGCCGTTCTTCTATGCAGTTGCACCAAATTTGGAACAGGCAATTCCGATTTTAAAGGAGGCGATACAACATGGATAAACCGAGAGTTTCGAAAATTTTCGATATCCCCCCCTACTACTATTTTGAAAGCGGAAACGATTATTCTGGAAGTAAGAATTTGAATCAGTTTAATTATAAGGTAGAATATGGAAAAGAAAATTTGACGCTAAAAATCTGGCATGGAATGCTTTGCTCCGAAAAGGCAACCATAGAAATCGAGCAAACATATCCAAACAATGCAGACGGTTTTCAAGAAATGATTCACTTTTTGGAAGAAACCTATCAAAAAGAACAAGCATAACAAAAACCGGCAGTGAAGACTTCCCTCTTCGCTGCCGGTTTCGTATAAAATCATTTCACTCTTACAGAGTCTTGTCAACCCGTTCTACTTTCATCATGTTTGTAGAGTGAGAAACGCCAACTGGAACACCTGCTGTAATAACAACAATATCATCCTTGTCAACCAGATGATTTTCCAATGCTGCATCTACTGCGGCTTCAAATAATTCATCTGTATTCTGCTTTTCGCCAATCATCAGCGGATGAACGCCCCAACTCAGATTCATCTGTCGCCAAACTTGATCGCTAATGGTGCAGCTGATAATCGGGCATTTCGGGCGATATTTCGAGATTTCTCTTGCTGTTACACCACTCATTGTTACAGTCAAAATTGCCTTTGCATCCAAGTCGTGAGCGGTTGTTACAGTTGCGTGAGCAATTGCATTTGAAATATCCTTGTTATACTGATAAGTTGCATGCATATGCTTATAGTCAATGTTATCTTCGGTGGTCTTTGCAATCAAATCCATTGTCCGAACAACTTCTACCGGATAAGAACCAGCAGCTGTTTCACCAGAGAGCATAATCGCACTCGTTCCATCATAAATTGCATTGGCAACGTCGGTAATTTCTGCTCTGGTCGGTCTGGAATTTGTAATCATGGATTCCAGCATCTGCGTTGCAGTAATGACCTGCTTGCCTGCTTGATAGCCCTTCCGAATCAGTTCTTTTTGAACTGCTGGAATCTGTTCAAATGGGATTTCTACGCCAAGGTCACCACGAGCAACCATAATGCCATCTGCGGATTCCAGAATTTCGTCAATGTTCTTTACGCCTTCCAGATTTTCAATCTTTGCGATAATCCGAACATTGAACCAGCCAAGGCTATGCGTATATTTTCTCAAATAGTCAATATCTGCGGACGTGCTGACGAAACTTGCTGCGATGAAATCAAATCCCATCTTCGCACCAAATTCCAAGTCGTTCCGGTCTTTTTCGCTCAGATACGGCATAGAAAGTGTAACGCCTGGAACATTGATCCCCTTATTATTAGAGAGCACACCGCCGTGAATGACTAAACAAGTAATTTCTGTTGAATTTACACGATTTACAACCATTTCAATGACACCATCGTTGATTAAGATGTGTGTTCCCGGCTTTACATCGTGCGGTAAATTTTTAAAGGATACACTTCCCCGTTCTGCTGTGCAAAGTACATCTTCTGTCGTCAGAACATAAGTGTCTCCATCGTGAATGGTGACTGGCTTGTCATCTACAAATTTTCCAAGCCGAATTTCTGGTCCTCTGGTGTCCATCAGAGTTGCAATCGGCAGTCCAAGTTCTTCCCGTAACCGGACAACTTGTTCATACCGTCTCTGATGGGTTTCATAATCCCCATGGGAAAAGTTAAAACGAGCAACATTCATGCCAGCTTGCATGATTCTCCGCATAATGTCGTCGTCATCGGTTGCTGGGCCAATTGTACAAACAATTTTTGTTTTTCTCATCATTCAACGCATCCTTTACATTATTTTTCTGCCAATGCAGAAAGTAAACAAAAAATATACACCATACCACTTAAATAATAACATATTTTTGTTAAGAATTCATGTATATTCTTGTAAATTCTCAATTATTTTTTTGATGTCGTTTATTCTGGGTCACTTTTTGTTTGTCTGATGAATCCATTCAATCAAATTTTCTGATAGAATTCTTTTGTTTTCATAATCAGTCAGCGAGAGTGCGAAGAATCGTTCTAGTTCTTCTTCATGATCCCACATTGGAAAATCTACACCAAAGAAGCAATTCTCTGCTCCATAATGCCGAATAATCTCTCGCATCTTGTCCTTCGGCAAGAATGGCGAACAACTGCTGGTATCAAACCGTAGCCGTTCATCTGCCTTTAGATTGGCAACTGCCTCTTCCCAGCGTTCCCAACCACCGAGATGTGCTGCAATCACTCGCAGCTTCGGGAACTCTTTTAAAACCTTTGCTAAACGCTGCGGCTGAGAATATGTTTGATGTGGATCACCCATATGCATCAAAATCGGCAGTTGTGTTTCCTGAATGATTTCATATAGCGGATAAACTGCCGGATCATCAATATAAAACTTCTGAAAATCCGGATGCAGCTTAATTCCACGGAAGCCATGCTGCAAAATAAAATCCATGTCAGCTTGACAGTCGGGAGCAAATGGGTGCATGGCAGCGAATGCGATGCAATTGACATGGTCTTTGCAGCTATCCCACAAAAATTGATTGATTGCCTGAACCTGTGCAACATTGGTTGCCGTGGAGCAAATCAAATAGCCGTCAATTCCAGCATTTGCACCGCTTTTCAGCAACTGTTCCATGCTGCCGATGTGCTGCATCGGCATGTCATCATAGAAAACAGAAATACTGCTGGTTGCCCGTTCTGCAATTTTATTTGGGAACACATGAGCATGTGCATCAAAAATCGTATACCCATTTTTCATATTCTGAATGCCTCTTCTCTTTTTATCAGGATATTACCTGCATTTTGGAACTTGCAAAGTTTGCCATGACTTTTTTCGTTCCAACTTGGTCAAATCCAATTTCCAGCATGGAATCATTCGCCATATCGGTGATAGAAAGAATCGTTCCTTCCCCGAAAATTTTATGCCGCACTCTTGTGCCAACTGAATAATTGACAGATTTTGCAGCAGTTTTTTGCGGATGATGATTTCTTCTGCTTGCAAGCTGCTGCTGTAAAGAAATTGACTGTACCATTTCCACTTTTCTTGTTCCTGCTGCGACATTTTTCTTGCTCTGAACCTGTTCCATGCAGTCGCCTTGGATTTCTCCTAAGAAGCGAGAACGTGGATTGCTGGTCGTCATACCAAACAACATCCGGCGGTCAGTTGTGCTGACACAAAGCTGCTTTTTCGCTCTTGTGATGGCAACATAAGCCAGTCGGCGTTCTTCTTCCAAATCGTTTTCATCCAGAGAATTGATGCTGCGAGCACTTGGAAAAATATTTTCTTCCATTCCAATTAAAAAGACCGTTTTGAATTCCAATCCCTTTGCTGCATGAATGGTCATCATGGAAACCGTATCCGGTGCAGTTTCTGTCTGTTCTGCATCTGCATAAAGAGAAACTTCCTCTAAGAAATTTTCCAAAGACGGCAGCCCTGATTCCTTCATGTACTTTAAAATGTTGGATTTCAATTCCTGTACATTTTCCAGACGGATTTTTCCTTCTTCGCCCATGTTCTTCAGATAATCTGCATAACCTGTTTTCTGTAACAAAAGGTCGAAAAATTCATCCAATTGCATGGTTTTCACTGCATCGGTCAATTCGTCAATCATCAATGCAAATTTTTTCAGATGAGCCACTTTTTTGGATAATACTGGATATGTTTCTGAATCACGCATAACATCAATTGGAGAAATTCCCAAATCTCTCGTAATGTTTTCGAGCATTTCCATGGTAGCATCTCCGATGCCACGCTTCGGCTCATTGACAATTCGCTTGAATCGAACCATATCGAATGGATTATACAGAATGGTCATGTATGCCAGAACATCTTTGATTTCTTTTCGGTCATAGAATCGTGTGCCGCCATAGATATGATACGGGATTTTTTCCTTTACAAACATCCGTTCTATGTTGTTAGACTGTGCATTCATCCGATACAAGACAGCAAAATCCTGATAAGAAGCACCATTCTGAACTTCTTTTTCAATTTTCTCTGCAACAAATCGAGATTCATCGGTTTCATCTACTGCCTTATACCAGATAATCTTCTTGCCGTCTTCCAAATCTGTCCAGAGTGTCTTTTCTTTTCTGCCTGCATTATGAGCAATCACATCATTTGCTGCTTCCAGAATGGTCTTTGTAGAACGATAATTTTGCTCTAAGCGAATGACAACTGCATTTTGGAACTGCTTTTCAAAATTGAGGATATTTTCAATGGTTGCTCCACGGAAGCGATAAATACTCTGGTCATCATCCCCCACCACGCAAAGATTCTGGTGCTTCTGGGAAAGCAATTGCACCAGACGGAATTGTGCATGGTTGGTATCCTGATATTCGTCCACCATGATATACCGGAACCGATTCTGATAGTATTCCAATTCTTCTGGGAATGATTCCAGCAGTTCTACTGTTTTATAAATCAAATCGTCAAAATCCAGTGCATTTGCAGACTTTAAGCGGTTCTGATACTCTTTATACAACTTCCCGATTACCATCTTGCGATAATCCGAACCCGCTTCGATACAAAAATATTCCGGTGAACACATCCGGTCTTTTGCAAGACTGATTTCTGTTAAAACAGCACGAGGCGGAAATTGCTTTTCTGAAACATCTGCATCTGCAATACAGGATTTCATTAGTCGCTGGCTGTCATCTGTATCATAAATGGTAAAATTAGAATCATACCCCAGTTTGGAAATGCTTCTCCGTAGGATTCTCACACATGCAGAATGGAATGTAGAAGCATGCAACATTGATGCACATTCTTCGCCAATTGCTTGCAGTAAGCGGCTTCTCAATTCGTTTGCGGCTTTATTGGTAAAAGTAATTGCAAGGATGTGCCACGGCTGAATGGGCTGCACAGCAAGGATGCTGCAAAGACGTTCTAAATCTGCTGGCTGCTTGTCCGCAATATAATCTTTTAAGTATGCTGCATCTTCTTTTGTAATGGATGCGTTTGCCTGTACCCAACCATCTCCAAAGTGAATCATCTGTACAATCCGGTGAATCATTGCGGTTGTTTTCCCGCTCCCTGCACCGGCTAAAACAAGAACGGGACCATTCACATGAAAAACCGCCTGCTGTTGTGGCGTATTCAAATTCTGAAAATAGTGATTCAGTGCCGCTCTTTTTAACTCAATGGTCGTTTCTTCTGCCATAATCCCTCTCCTAAATACAAATATTGCTTGATCAGAATTTCCTGTTTCTTTTCAAAGAACAGTTCTTCATGGTAAAAAGTAAGGAAACAATCTCTGCTCTTTTCTAAATCGAAACAGCGTGCATTATTATTATAACGTACTGCCTTGCATTTGTCAAATCCATTTTGCAATTTATTTCGATACAAGAGCGTTCTTTTCAGGCATTTTGTTTTTTGTGGTTTACAATATAAATTCCCACACAAACGAAAATTAAAGCTGGGATTGTAAAAATATGAAAGGCATCTTTTTCTTTCAGGAAAATGGTAGAAATACAAACACCGCAAATTGGATTCAAGAATCCAAAGACAGCAACCTTTGAAACAGGATTATATTTCAAAAGAAGCGACCATAATGAATAGGCTGCGGCAGAAACAAAGGAAAGGTAAAGAAGAATCGCAACAGCAGAACCGGTAATATGTTCCATTTTTCCGCCAAAGAGAAGCCCAACTGCGAACATAACCACTCCGCCGAACAAGAACTGCCAACCACTTAATAGAATTGGATTTTCAGAGGCAGCATATTTTTTCATCAGAACAGAAGAAAAACCACTGGCGACCGTACACAAAAAAATAAATCCATCGCCCAGAAAGGAAAGATGAATACCGCCTTTTAATCCGTTTAAATTGCAAAGAATGATGCCTAAGAAGCCAATTACGCAACCAAACAGCTTTGCCGCTGTCATTTTTTCAATCCGATAGACCAAGGTAGAAAGCAGAATAGCAATGAAAACATTTGCTGCAACAATAATGGCTGCATTTACACCGGTTGTATGGGCTAATCCGATATAATAGAAAAAATATTGTAAAATCGTCTGAAAAAGGCTGATGATGCCAATTTTTGGAATAGTTTGTTTCTGCGGAATCAGTGCTTGTTTTGCAACAATACTACCGCCAACCAGTGCCATGACTCCAGCAATTGCAAAGCGGATTCCAGCAAACACCATCTGTGCTGCCCAATCCGCTGATGCAATCTGAAACAGTTCATATCCAATTTTGACTCCGGCAAAGGCACTCCCCCAGAGTGCAGAGCATAGAAAGGCAACGCCAGCGACCACCCACGTTTTTTGTAAAAATGACTTTTGCATATGTTCCTCCTGTAAAATAAAATTTCTTTTATTTTACCACGATTTTCATTCAAAAGTCAAGAAATGTCACGATTGATAGAAACTTTGCATTTTTTGCAGCTCTTCTCGCATCTCATCCACCAGACTTTGTGGAGAAAGCACTTTCACCCAAGCCCCCTGTGATAATAAATACATGATAATTCCTCTGCCGTGGTTTACTTCTGCTTCAATGATGCTTTCTTTTCCGTTCTTCTCCACTACTTTTGCAGTTGGTAGACGGTCTAAGATTGCCTGTACAGAAAGTCCGGAAAACGAAAACCGGATTTTCTCTGTCCTGCCCGGAAACATAAACTGATTCTTTTCCCGCAAATCGCCCTCATCAAAATCATATTCCCGTTTTAAAGAAAACCGTTCCCGATGCGTTACAATGGACACAATTCGATCCACTCGAAAATATTTTGCACTACAAGCTTCATCGTCTGCATCATAGGCAATCAAATAAAAATAGTATTCACTGAACAAAATAGATGCGGGACGAATTTTCCGTTTCACCTGCTCCCGATTCATTTTGTAGTAGGTGATGGTTAAAATCTGCTTGTCTTCAATTGCCTGTATTAGTTTCCAGAGATAATCAATGACCATATTACAATCCGACTTAATTTCATGATAATGATAGAGCTCTTTTCGAATGAGATTTTCAAACTGTTCTCGGTCTTTTGGCGTAGTCATTCGTTTTAATTTCGCAATCAGATTCAATAAATCCTCTTTTTGAAAGCAACGGCAGCCTAAAACTACTTTCACAAGAGCGAATAACTCTTTATTTTCCAAAAAATCATCGGCGTGCAGATAATATGCTTTCTCTTTGTGAGAATATAGCAACTCTGCATTCTGCATCAGTTCCCGATTTTCAGACAAAAACTGCTGAATGTCATTGATGTATCTGCCAATGGTCTTTGTAGAAACCTGATATTCCTCGGCAATCTTTTTTACTGAAATCCATTCCCCTCTCAGTGCTCGATAAAAAATTTCTAATGTACAACAATTTTTTGTTGATTCCATTTTTCGTATCTCCTATTATCTTTTTTCTGTCTGGTAGATGTTTTTTGTAATTCTATTATAGCACGTTTGACAGACAGCCCTCTGTCCGTTTAAAAATAATTTACAGATTTGATGCCATCAAAGCCCGTATTCGTTTTACATATAACTGCTGAATCGTTGAATCAGCACCAAGCCCTTGTAAAATTGCTTCTGTCTGATATCCATAGCGTTTTAGAACCTGCTCCCATGAATTTGGATTTTCTGCTCCAATCATATCCGTTTGAGCATGCCAGCCAGCAACAAGCATCAACGGAACAAGGACTACTTTTCGATAATTGGTATGCTGTATTTCTCTTAGAACCACATCAAAAGATGGTTCGCCTTTCAATGTTGCAAGGAATACATTGAAATATCCCTGTTGCTGAATCCAGTCTTTCAGTATCTGATAAGTCAGATGTGGACCATGCCCCATCCAAAGATAGGCAACATCAGAACAAGAACAAATGTGTTGAATCACATTCCAGAAAGCGGGAATTGCTTCTTGACTTTCTAATAAGGGTTTCCCTACCTTAAAAATAGAAAATACTTTCTGAAATGGTTGCACATCCGCTGAAAACTGTGCATCTATCTTTCCAGTTGTCAAATAGAGTGGTTGACAATAGACATTTTGATAGCCAGCTTTTTGTAGATACTCCAACACCTCTGTAACAGAATGCACCTTTTCCCCCTGTTCTTTTCGCTTTTGAAGAATTATACGGCTGGAATACGCCGGATAAACATCACAATTTGGAAAAGCAGCTTGCATCTGTTTCTCAATGGCAACAATGGTTTTCTCTTCTTCCTCTTTCTCACGTGTTCCAACACTAACCGTAACAATTGCGGTTCGACATGGATTCTTGATATGATTCAAGTAAGCAGCTGTTCCCTGCTCCTGATAACAAGCCAACGCTTCTGGAGTAGATAGACTGGATAATAATTGTTTTCGTTTTCTAGCGTCAAAAATCCACTCTTTCCATTCTTCTCTTATCTGTACTTGTAATGAACAAAGCGGTTCATAAGTAGAAAGAATGGGCGTTACTTCCTTGCAGATTGCAGCCGCTAAGGAAGGACTACCTCCATTTGTACTAATCGCTGCTGTTAAGTTCCCAGTCGTTGTATGAGCTGGTACAGAAAAATCGGTTGTAATCCCATCTGTAACCGAGGAAACTAAGATTCCTCGTTCTTGTGCTTCTCGTACAATCGTTTGGTTCAACTGTATATCATTTGTTGCTGCAAAGACCAGTTTCATATCTTTTAGGAAACTGGTCGCATAGACAGCCTGTATGTATCGCAATGATTGATGTTGCAATGGCAACGGAATCGGTTCTGGTGCTAATACAGTCACATCAGCTTCCTGCTCTAATAGTGAAAAAATTCGACGCTGTGCAACTGCTCCTGCTCCAACAACCAAACATGGAATTTGTTTCAAATGTAGGAAAACCGGATACATAAAAAACCTCTTTCTAAAAATGCCGCCAGATGATTCTCCTGACGGCATTTTCTTTCATACAAAAAATTTTCTTATTCGCAATCTTACAGCATACAAGCAGCGATTCCTTCCGCAGTTGCTTCTTTTGCGGTTGCAAAGACAGGAATGCCGAGTGTTTCTGCTGTTTTTGTCGTAACAGCACCAATCGAAATCACTTTTACAGGATCTGGCAAGTTCGTTCCGTACATCTGTATGAAGGCTTGTACCGCAGAGGAACTGGAAAATACCAAATAATCTGCATCTGGCAAATGCTGTTTCAATAGTGTTTCCTTTTGCAACAACGGTTTTGTTTCATACAGGAAAATACTGTCTACCGATTTCTTTGCAGCTTTCAGCATATCCGGTAATACGGTAGAACCATTCTTAGAACGAATCAATAAAACACGGTCATGTGGTTCTAACTGTGGAATTAACGCTTCTGCCAGATAGCGACTTTCAAACCGATGCGGCACACAGTCTACAAAAATGCCCTTTGCTGCCAATTCACACGCTGTTCCGTTCCCAATTGCTGCAAATCGCAAATGCAACAACATCCGCAAATCAATATCATGTTGCTGTAGGCTGTCAAAAAAGATATGTACACTATTTGCACTGGAAAACACAATCCAAGTATACGCACTCCAATCGACTGACTTCAGCGGAGCATCTGCAATTGAAACCGTATCAATCAAGCTGATTTCCATTGTTTCTGCACCATACTGCTGAAAATGTTCCGAAAGATGTCGGCTATGCGGTGGTGTTCCAGTAATAAGAATCCGCTTTCCGAACAATTTTCCCTGCTCAAACCACTGCAGCTGTTCTCGCAGTGTAACCACTTTCCCGACCACAATCGTTGCTGGGGCTTGAATATGCTGTTGTACAACAAGGTCTGAAATGGTGGAGAGTGTTCCTGTTACGGTTCTCTGTCTGGCAGTTGTTCCCTCTTGAATAACAGCAACTGGCATATCTGCGGACATTCCATTTTCCATCAATGCTGTTGTAATATGCGACAAATTCGCTAATCCCATCAAGAATACCAGTGTTCCATTTAACTTTGCCAATTCTGCATAATCTGGCTCTTGTTTCGGGTCTGCTTGTGTATGTCCTGTGATAACATGAAACGAAGAGGCATAATCCCGATGCGTAACCGGAATTCCAGCATAAGCAGGAACACCATAGGATGCAGAAACACCCGGCACAATGACAAACGGCACATTTGCAGCAGATAAAGCCTGTGCTTCTTCTCCCCCTCTGCCAAAGACAAACGGGTCACCGCCCTTTAAGCGAACCACTTGCTTGCCTTGTTTTGCTGCATCCACCAATAATTGATTGATTTCTACCTGTGGAAGACTGTGGTTTCCTGCTCGCTTTCCAACGAAATAAAGTTCACAATCCGGACGAACATGATTGAGAATCGAAACTGATGCCAACGCATCATAAACAACCAAATCTGCAAGCTGTAAGCATTGCTGTCCTTTTTGTGTGAGCAGTGCCGGATCGCCTGAACCTGCTCCAACGAGATAGACCATTCCTTTTTTCATAGGAACTCCTCCTTTATTTTTGGATTTTCTGCACGGCTTGGATGATTGTCAATGTTGTTATTTATGAGAAATCATCTGAAAAAATGATTCTGCATCAGAAAGTGTTTTTGCAATATCTGCTTCTGTATGTGCAGCAGATAGAAAAATCGCTTCAAACTGGCTGGGAGCAAAATAATTGCCACGTTCCAACATAAAATGAAAATACTGGCGGAACAATTCTGTATCTGCTGCCTTTGCAAGTTCATAGTTGGTAACAGTCTGCTTAGTGAAATACAAGCAGGAAAGAGAACCAACACCGGTAACCGTACATGGCATATGATACCGGTCAATTAACTGTTTCAACCCATTTCGCAGCTGTTCTGCCCGTTCTGTAAGATAGGGGTATACTTCCGGATGCTGCTTCAAATAACGCAGCTGTGCCAATCCTGCACGCATAGCAACGGGATTTCCACTTAATGTACCAGCCTGATAAACAGACCCCAACGGAGCAACTAGCTGCATAATGTCTTTTCTTCCGCCATATGCACCGACTGGCATACCTGCTCCAATGATTTTTCCATAGGTTACCAAATCTGGCTGAACGTGATAAAATCCAACTGCACCATCTAGTTGCAGTCGAAATCCAGTGATGACTTCATCAAAAATCAGTAATGCTCCATACTGATTGCACAGCGTCCGTAACTGTTGCAAAAAGCCATCTTTTGGAGGAACAACCCCCATATTTGCTGCAACTGGTTCTACAATCACACAGGCAACTTCGTTCGGATATTGTTCCAATAACGCTTTTACGCTTTCTGCATCATTATAGACAGCAGTCAACGTATCTTTTGTACAGCCGCTTGGAACACCGCTGGAATCGGGAATGCCTGCTGTCATGACACCAGAGCCAGCCTTCACCAGCATTGCATCTGCATGGCCATGATAACAACCAGCAAACTTGATGATTTTATCTCTGCCTGTAAAGCCTCTTGCAGCCCGTACGGCACTCATAACCGCCTCTGTTCCGGAGTTGACCATCCGAATCATTTCTACACAAGGGACGATTTCAGAAATCAGTTCTGCCATTTCAACTTCTAAGGCAGTTGCTGTTCCATAGCTCAATCCATACTGCATTTGTTCTTGGACAGCCTGTAACACAAAATCCGGATTGTGCCCTAAAATCATCGGCCCCCAAGAACCGATATAGTCCAAATACTCGTTACCATCTAAATCATAGAGATGATTGCCCTTTGCTTTACAAATAAATCTCGGTGCACCGCCAACAGATGGAAATGCACGCACTGGAGAATTGACACCGCCCGGCATCTTCTCTTTGGCACGTTGAAACCATGCTTCTGATTGTGTTGTCTGCATTATCCAATTCTCCCCTCTTTGATGTATTGTGCTAGCTCTTTTGCAAAGTATGTGATTAACAAATCTGCCCCCGCACGATACATACAAACTGCCGATTCACATACCAGAGCAGCTTCATCTACATAACCTGCCATACCAGCCGCTTTTATCATTGCATATTCGCCACTGACGCTATAGGTCGCGATTGGATATGGAAACCGTTCTTTTAACGCATACAGCACATCCAAATATGCCATACCAGGCTTCACCATCAAGATATCTGCACCTTCTTGAATATCCAGTTCTGCTTCTCGAATGGCTTCTTGTAAGTTGTGCGGATCCATCTGATAACCTTTTCGATCGCCAAATGCTGGAGCAGAACCGGCTGCATCTCGAAACGGCCCATAAAATGCAGAGGCATACTTTACAGAATACGACATAATCGGTGTGTTGCTAAATCCATTTTCATCTAAAACAGCACGGATTTTTCCCACTCTGCCATCCATCATATCGGACGGTGCAACCATATCTGCACCAGCTTGCACATGAGAGAGTGCCGTTTTTGCAAGAACTTCTAACGTCTGGTCATTGTCGACAGAATGCCCACATAAAATCCCGCAATGTCCATGTGAAGTGTATTCACACATACAAACATCTGTGATGACATAGAGTTGTGGAAACTGCTGCTTGATGTGGCGAATTGCCTGCTGAACAATGCCATCTTCTGCCCAAGCACTGCTACCAATTTCATCTTTTTTCTTCGGAATGCCAAAGAGCAAAACACTTTTCACGCCTGCATCTGTCAATTCCTGCAAAATTTCATCCATCCGGTCAATGCTCCAACGATACTGCCCTGGCATGGTCGCAATTTCTTCTTTGATATTCGTTCCTTCCATCACAAACATCGGATAAATCAAGGTATCCGCAGAAATTCTGGTTTCCCGTACCATGCTACGTAATACAGAACCATTTCTCAACCGTCTTGGTCGTTGAATCAAATTCATAACATCGCTTCCTTTTTCTCTTGTACTTGCTGTTTCAATTGTTCTGCAAAAGTGTTTGCTAAGGATCCTGCCTGTGTAACAGAACCTGTCAAGGTGCTTTTTATACCAATGCCATCTTCTGCATAGAATCCATAGAGCGTTACGTTCTCCCCTTGCAAATCTGCATATGCACCAATCGGAGCGGTGCAATCCCCGTTTAATGCTTTGGAAACGGCTCGCTCTATTTTTGCACAAAATGCTGCCTGCGGATCGTTGAGGCGTTGTAGCAAGGCTGTATATTCACCTGCTCGTCCTTGTACTGCAAGGATGCCCTGCCCAGCTGCCGGAACGATTTCTGCTGGGGAAAATCGCCTTGTGATTCGATGTTCTAACCCCAGACGCTGTAATCCGGCTTCTGCCAAAATCAACGCTCCATATTCTCCACGGTCTAATTTTTCTAATCGTGTCAAAACATTTCCACGAATCGGATGAACGGTACAATTTGGGTATTGCATTTGAAATTGTAATGTTCGGCGGCTGCTAGCAGAACCAACCGGTAACGACTGATTCCAATCCGCAAAAGATTGCTGTTTTGGAAGTACCATCCCATCACAAGCAGGTGCTCGTCTCGGATAAGCCCCAATCGGGAGAGCAGGATTTTCTAGGACAGGGACATCTTTTAGACTGTGCACACAAAGGTCTACTTCGTTTGCAAGCAGAGCCGCATCCAATTCTTTTAAAAATAGCCCTTTCCCTCCGATTTGATCCAATGTTTTATGAAGAATCTTGTCCCCAGTCGTCTGCATGGTCACCAATTCCAATTGTATTTCTGGGGCGATTTGATGAATCTGCTGCATCACCCATTCACTTTGTATCACTGCCAATCGGCTGGCACGGCTTCCAATTCGGATTCGCTGCGATTTCATATGGTTACCCCCTTTTGCGGTAGTCTGGAATGAGATGCAATCTTTTGACAGCAATGTTCCACCTGCTCCGATGTAATCCATTCCCGCATGTTTCCCATAATCAAATCAATGGTACGTTCTGCGGCTGCCTGTATCACTTTATCTGCATCTGGCTGTGTTCTAACAGCATCCATAGTTGTGCTTCGCAATAGATTTGCAACGACCAATTCTTTTAATACTGCAATGTGTGGAATTGCAGCACGATATTGTTGCCAAGCTTGAAAATCGGCTGTGTATTTTTCTGCAACTGTCTGTAAAGCCGCCCGCATATTCTGGTGTTGTTCTGCTGCATCAGAAAAATCATCTAAATCCAAACAATGCACAGATGAAATTTCCTTGCAAGTCAACTCTATATCTCTCGGCAAAGCAAGATCGACCAGATAACTTGGTTTTTTGTCGATGCTTTGCAACTGCTCTGCTGTGATTGTATAATGTGGGCTTCTGGTTGCACTGATTACCAAGTCTGATTGTGCCACATACTGCATTCGTTTTTCATAAGGAACGGGGATTGCTCCAAATGGAACAATACTGCTGCTATTGTGATGTGCCCGAAGCGTAATATATACAGTACAACCTCGCTTCATCAGTTGTTGTGCTGCAAGCTGTCCCATGTTTCCATTTCCAATTACCAGACCAATCTTGTTGGACAGAGAAAATCCTTGCTGTTCGATTGTCTGAATGGCTTTTTCTGCAAGAGAAACGGGAATTTCTGTATCAGAAATATGTGTCAATGCGTACTTTCCAGCAGAAACAGCTGTCCGGAAAAGCGTGTCTAAAATAGCATCTGTCGTTTGCAGCTGTCTTGCCTGTCCCACTGCCTGTTGTACTTGCGTTACAATCTGCTCTTCATGTAATACCTGGGAATGCAATCCACAGGCGACTTCTATGATGTGTCGAGCAGCGGCTATGCCGGATTTTTCATAAAAAGGAACAGATTCCATGGAAGGATGTGTTTCCTTTGCAAATTGCAGTAACCATTGCGATGGTTGACAAGGAACATCACTAGAAAGATAAAGTTCCGTTCGATTACAAGTATTCAGCAACACGACCCCCTGAACAGAATCTTTTAAGGTTTTCAAAATGGTTTCCTGTTGTTCTTTAGAAAAAGAAAACGGTTCTCGTTGTTCCATTGATGCTGTATGATAATCCAGACCAGCCATTTGCAAATACATGATTGTCAGTTCCTCTCTTTCCATTGCAGTTGCAACGGATTTTTACGGAAAACCTCGCAGAGAAATGGTTCACAATGCGGAATTTTCCAGTCAAAATATGATTTGTGATGCATCTCACAGGCAGAAAATACTGCCATCATCGTTCCGCCATGTGCAACAATTGCAATTCGGTCAGAGTTGCAGGTCTGTACAATCTTAGAAACTGCTGCACAGGAACGGGTCAGAAATTGTTCTCGGGATTCTCCGTCCGGAAATGGCAGTGTTCCGCCACTGTCAATCCATGCTTGATATTCGGGACAGTTGGAAAGTTCCCGATAATTCTTCCCTTCAAACATTCCAAAGTCGCATTCCCGTAAATCTGGATGAATTTGCTGCTTCAGATTGGGAAATAAGATGGATGCTGTTTCTCGGCAACGTCGCATCGGGCTGACAAATACCTGCTCCGGCAATGGGAATGATATCTGTTTTGCCTGTTGCGTTGCAAAAGCAATTCCCTCTGGACAAAGCGGTTCATCTGTTTTGCAGCCCAAATAACGACGTTCAAAGTTACCAGCAGTCATGCTGTGCCGAAAAAAGAGAATTTGCATCGTGAACACCTCTTTTTTATAAAAAGAAAAACACCCAATTCCTATCAAAATGGGGTAAATTGACGACTCGGATGTTTCAGATATTTTTGATTGATAGGGTGGATGTGCAATTTTTTTTATTTTACCACATCTGAAAGCATTTGTAAAGAAACAAAGCTTGTTTTTTTCATTTCCATTGCTTTTCCTGATTTTTTGCTAAAATTCAATTCCTTTTCGAGCTGCAATGTGTTTTTCGTAAGGATGCCGGATATTTTTCATTTCTGTGATGTAGTCTGCAATGGCGAGTAATTTTTCATCTGGATTTCTTCCAGTAATCACCACTTCCAGTTCTTTTGGCAGCTGTTCCATGCCGCTCAAAACCATTTCCAACGGCAAAAATCCCGTCGAAATACAAGACAACAATTCGTCTAAAATCAGCATTTGGTAAGTCGTTTGGTTTACCTGCTCTAATAGTGATTGCCACTGTTTTTGATAACCAATAGCAGCTTCTGCCTTTTCTTCTGGGGTCATCCGAAAAGAAAATTGATGAATCGAATAGCCAGAGAGTACCGTAATGCCATGGATTTGCTGTAAGGCAATGCGTTCGCTGGATGTTTCCGGTTTCATGAACTGATAGAACAGAACCGTTCCGCCTGCTCCGGCACAGCGAACCGCTAACCCCACTGCAGCCGTTGTTTTTCCCTTTCCATCTCCGCAATAGATATGAATCATAATCCGTTCTCCTCTGTTACCGTTGAATCAATTGATAGAGCAAAGCGTTGCAAATGGCTGCTGCAACATTACTGCCGCCTTTATTTCCCTTTGCAACAATATACGGCGTTGTTCCGGCTAAAATCAATTCTTTTGCCTCAATGACGTTGACAAATCCAACCGGAACACCAATGATCAGCTTTGGTTGGATCTTCTGTTCTGCAATCAGTTCCGACAGGCGAATCAATGCAGTCGGTGCGTTTCCAATCGCAAAGATGCAATCTTTCGGCAGAGAGCAGGCTTTTTCCATGGAAACCATCGCTCTGGTAACACCTTTTTGCTTTGCAATCGCTGCTACTTCTTCATCTGCCATGAAACAATGTGCAGTTCCGCCCAGCTTTTGTAATGCACGTTTATTGATACCAGAAAGTGCCATGTTGGTATCTGTAACAATGTCAGCCCCTTGCTGTAAGGCTTCCAATGCTGTAGAAACAGCCGTTTCAGAGAAAACCAGATTCTGAATATAGTCAAAATCCGCTGTCGTATGAATCACACGCTTTAAAATGCTGCGTTCTGCATCTGGAAGTATCACGCCTTGCAAATGTTCTTCAATGATGGAAAAACTTTTTTTCTCGATTTCCATTGGCTGTTCCAGTATGATTTTTTTCTCCATATGTACTTCTCCTTATAGTGGCTGATAGGGCGTTACTTGTGCCTGTTGAAAACTTGCGGCTTCTGTATAGGCAGCTAGTGCAAAATCAAACAGCTTTGCACCAATTACCGCACCTGTTCCTTCCCCTAAGCACATCCCACATTCCAAATAAGCAGGCAACTGCAATGCTTCTAGAGCAAGCTTTCCTGCTGGTTCTGCGGAACAATGCGATGCATAGAGAAACGGCTTGCAAGCAGGTGCATAACGAACCGCACAATTTGCAGCAACGGCAGAAATAAAGCCATCTATTAAAACGGGAACACGATAAATTGCACCGCCTAAAAACGCCCCCATCATTCCACAAATGTCCAATCCGCCAACTTTGGAAAGCACATCTATTACATCTTCCGGATCGGGTTGATACTTTTGAATTGCAGCTTGAATCACCTGTATTTTTCGCTGAATGCCTGCTTTTGAAAGCCCAGCCCCTTTTCCTGTTACCAGTTCCGGTGCTATTTGCGACAATACAGAAAATACTGCACTGGATATCGTAGTATTGCCAATGCCCATTTCTCCGGTGATAATCAAATTATAGCCCTGTTCTTTCTGTTCCTTTACCAATTGTATTCCGGTTAAAATTGCCTGTTCCACTTCTGTTCGAGTCATTGCCGGTTCTTTTGCAAAATTTTTTGTTCCATAGGCGATTTTTCGATTTATAATACCGTTACAGGTCATATCTCTTGCAATTCCAATATCAATCGGCATAACATCTGCTTGACAAACTTGTGCCAAGGAATTGACTGTGGCAATGCCTTTCGTGAAATTTTCCGCTACAGTTGCGGTGACTTCCTGCCCCGTCTGCGTAACGCCTTCTTCTACAATGCCATTATCTGCACAAAAAATCAAAACAACCTTTTTTCTCTGTTCTAACTGTGCGAAACGATGGATACCAGCTAGCTGTACAATCATATCTTCTAATCGTCCAAGGCTATGCAGCGGCTTTGCAAGCTGATTCCAATGCTGTTGGGCTGCCTGCATTGCTGTTTCATCCAATGGCTGTATTTGCATACAACATTCGGAAAGTGTCATTTTGATTCCTCCTCTTTCTTTTGATAAAGTTCTGCAACTTCCTGCAACTGTTCTTGAAATTGTTTTCGTAGTGATTCCGGAGAAATTAGTTCCACATAACTGCCATATCGCATCAGCCAACGGAAAAAACTATCACTAATTCCAACTGTTACCCGAATAACGGTTTCTTCTGACGTTGTTTCGCCGGGGATGATATGCAGATACGAGCCGAATTTTTCTTTCATCTCTCCAGTTAAAAAAGATTTGATGCGGAGTGTGACGGTTTCATAATATTTCGGGTCGAAGATGTCTAAAATCGCCCCTTTTGGTTTCGGCAGCTTTGGCATTTCAGATACGGTTTCTCCCGGCTGAATTTGTTTCATGCGGTCAATTCGATAAGTACGAGGTTCTTTTGTTTCTGCATGGATGCATTTCAGATAGAATCGGTCTTCAAAAAATACAACCTGACAGGGAATCATATTTCGTTTCTTATAGTAGTATTTCATCCCATCTTTTTCTTGTTTTCCATATTCAAAGTCAATTTTCTGACGATTTGCGATAATCAAATGAATCTGCTCTAAATTTTCGAGCAGGTTTAAACCGGGCGGTGTTAAATCATTGGTTTGAATCCGGCTGATGAGCTTTCGAACATCCGATTCCGAACAGAGCCGTTCAAATTTCTTGATGAGGTGCTGCTTCTGGTCGACAGAAAGATATTTGTTGATAGAAACAGAGTCCACCAAAAACCGAATCTCATTGAAGGTAAAGCCTTCTGTTTCCATTTGATAGAGATACGTATTGTGTGCTCCTCTTTGGATGGTAATTGGATAACCCATCGTGGTCAGTCGCTCAATATCTCTGCGAATGGTCAAGGGGGAAACAGATTGCATATTATAATTGCGGTCTAAGTGGGATTGAATTTGTTTGATGCTAACGGTTCGGGTTTCATCTGTATTTCTGCGAAGATATTCTAAGATATGAATGATGCGTTCATGTTCCATGATTTATACCCCTTTTGCAATCTCAGATACGCTGCAAACCGTCAATACAGAGTCCTGCACAGTAAAGCGAATCTCCAGGTCTGCGAAATAAAATCCGTACACACGCTCTGGGTCATGCTGATAAGACGGACGAGGGTCTTGTGATAAGATTTCACAGATGGCAGTCTGAAGCGATTTCGGGATTTTTACCAACCATTTTTCCGGGAAAACAACCTCCAATGCATAATCTGCAACCTGCATGGCAAATCCGCCGGTTGCCTCTGGGTGGCTGTCGATATGCGGTAAATAGGGCTTGATGTCATAGATAGGCGTTCCGTTCATCAAATCTGCTCCATTGACATAGAGAATTGGGGCGTTTGGTTCGTCCCACGAAATTTGATCCAGTGTTACCACAGAAAGCCCGATGGGATTGGGACGAAATGGCGAACGAGTTGCAAAAACACCCATTCTCTGATTTCCGCCCAGCCGAGGCGGTCGAACCGTTGGTGACCACGTTTTTCGGATTGCATCGGAGAACTCCCAAATCAGCCACAAGTGAGAATAGGCATCCAGTCCCCGAAAGGCATCTGGGTTGCGGTATTCCGGTTCAAAGATAATCTTAGACGGAAACGAAGAAACCAGACCACTTTGTCTTGGAATGCCAAATTTTGTTTGAAATGCGTTTTCAATATGTGCAATCGGATGCAACGGTTTCACAACCTTTCTGTGATTGGTATGATTCTTATTATAGCATATTTCACAGGAAATCGTCAAGTTGTATTCTCATGACACAAAAACGCCCCTCTCATGATTCTGTGAGAGGGGCGTTTTATTGCAATACAATCGAAAAAAGCAGCCGTTTCCTGAGATGATCAGCTTCAGAAAACGGCTTTTTCCACAATATTAGTAGGTTGGAAAAAATAAAAAAATTTTCATCCGGTACATCCGGATTGAATAACCCTATTTTATCATACTTTTTCCTGCTCTGTCAATCTGATTATTTGTCGAATTTTGTCGTTTTTTGTCGATGCTGGCAAAATAAATGTTTTCAAAACTAGGAAACAGAAAATCGCACTGGAAAGAATATATCCTTCCAGTGCGATGAAAACAATGATTTCAAAATTTATGGACAGCGATTATTTCAGTTCTTTTCCGCACTTCTTGCAGAACTTTACACCATCTTCATGCTTTGCACCACAATACGGGCAGAATGATGGCTTCAAATTGTCTGAATTCTGAAGGCTAACCATTGCTTTGCTGCGGTGAACCAGTACAATTGCCAGTCCGGCAGAGCATGCCAGCAACAATACAATGCAACCAATTAGAATCAACAGCAGATTGTCAGAAATAAAATGAGAATTTTGCTTGTGATTGGCTGGTACAATTGCTTGTGTTGTTGTCGTAGTTGTCTCTGTCGTTGTTGGTACGGTCGTAGTAGAAACTGTAGTTGCAGTTGTAGAAGTAACTGTTGTGGTCGTGGTCGTTGTGGTGGTTGTAGTAGTTGTTGTTGTAACGACTGTTGTCGGGGCTTCCGTTGGTGGATCGGTTTCCGGCTCTGGTTCTGGTTCTTGTCCAACTGGTACTAAGTAAGAAGCATCCACCCAGCCATACCAAACATAATTGAATCCATCCCCATGTTCATCTTCACTAGAACAACTATACCAAGTAACTCCCATAGAGGAATAGGCAATTCTTGCATAAACAACTTGCCCTGCATAAAGACTGGATTCTATTTCCTGTGCACCCCCATCCATAACATAACCATAGGAATACCCCATAACGCCATCACTCGTCACTCGATAATAACCAGTGACAAACCATTCTCCTGGGCTCAATGCATCCGCATCCGCTGGAATTGCAACGCTATACAACCCCAATAAAATCGCCAGTAAAAAACATCCTATTCGACTAATTGTCTTTTTCATCTCAATTTCCTCCTATCATAATTACAAAAAATATTGCAAACAAACACCGCCCAGATAAGAAGCTGCATTTAAAATCAGGGAAAATAGATAAGGATTTTGCTTTCCAGTTAAACATTTGCGATAAATCAACGCCTCTGAAAGCCAAACCGCAAACTCCAATCCACCAACCCAAAGCCATCGCCATGCAATGGTTGCTCCATGCAGCCAAAAATCTAGATACACAACAACTGGATTCGTCAGAATGTTGACGAGTATCACCAGTAGAAAATCATGACGGTTTCGCTGTGGGAAACAAGCTGCTGCAAGCAGTTCCAGAACTTCTGTCAACAGCAAGGAACGAAGCAGCCCTTTTATAAGTTGCTGGGCAATCCACGCCTCTATCATCTGATATTCCTCTTCTTTGCATTTCGCAGCATTGGTGCATAGAGAATTACCAGAGAAAGCACTGCCAGCAGGCAATAAATCCACGGCTTTGCAAAATCATTGATATTGCAGAAATACGATGGAACAAGTCCTACGAATAATGCAAAGGTCAATGCTCCGAACGCCATGCCTTTCGCATGTGGGAACTGCATACCCAACAGGGAAAGCGTAATTGGCATGGTCATATTAAAGAGAAATACTGCAAGCAATCCGCAGATGGCAAATTGATTTGCTCCCAAGAATAACAGTGCACAGGCGGTCAAAGAACCAATGATGGTTGGACGAATCCCGAACCGGTCAGCAAGAATTCCACCGCCAGCCTTTCCCAACACAATTGCAAGCGTCAGGAACAGTGCAAGCCAATTCTTTGCCCATGGAAAATGCATCACACTTCCGGCAAAAGAACGAAGCACAACAACAAAGATACAGCAGAATGCCATGAGAAGCGACCAGCTGCCTTGCATCGATTTCATGGAAAATTCCTGTTTTGGCAAGTTTCGTTCTTCTGAATTTCGGCAGAAAATCAGTTGGATCAATAACGCCACACTTAAAACCACAATTATTGGAACAATCCAGTTCATGCCGTTTCCAGAAATCCATTTTCCTCCGAATACGCCAAATGCTCCGGTTGCAACGAAAATACCAACTGGTTGACAAGCATTTTCTTTCCATTCCATTGCAGTACGTCCACCGCCAACATGAAAACAAGCGTTTCCGATGCCCAGTAAGAGTACAATTAAGAGCAATGGAAATCCGAACAATGCACCACAATAAGCGACTAGTAAGAACAGCAATCCAACTGCAATGAGGTTCATATTTCGCTGTAACCAGTCGCCAAAAATACCAACTGGTAATTGTCCGGCAAAGGCAATGAAATTATAGAGCATGGTATAAAGCAGCCAGTTGCTCAAGCTGGTAAGTCGACAAGCCGGAAATACCAGTTGCATCATCAGATAGATACAGCAAAAATCTACTAGACAATGCAAAATGGTTGCATAAGAAACCGCAAGAAATTGCTGTTTCTTACGAAAAAGTTGTAACACTCTATCATCTCCTTTATTTATAAATGGAATATTCTTATTATAAGCTATGTTTTTCTATTGTCAAGCAGTGCACTGTTTTCTTTTTTATTATATAGAACGTACTGGACAACTGTGTGTCTGTATAAAAATAATTTACGCTTTTATAAAAATATTTCTGAAATTGTTTTATTGCTCTCAGAGATCGAAAACACTGCATGGCAGATCGTTCGCACCTACCATGCAGTGTTAAAAACTATTTTAGTTGCTTCCGTAGGTGAGCAGGTTGCAATTGTAATAGTTCCAGTGGTCATCTTCATGATCAACAGAGAAAAGTTCGCCATCATAAGCCATAAAATTATCCCAGACTGTCGCAGAACAATCCCAAGCATTCAAGAAATACATCTTCTTACCAAGTGCATTTGTTGCAGTATCCATATAAACTTGATTGCCATATACCGAGGCATTTTGTCCCCAGCCATCTACAACATTATTCTGTTCAAATGCACGCTGGATTGCTGTGCAACCGTTTCTGTAACCGACATTGTTTCGAATGATGCAATCATTGCCTTTGATGTTGATAAAACTTTTGGCGTAATTTTCACCGCTCATTCCAGTGCCGTCAAAGGTACAGTTTTCTACAGTTGTTCCAATGGTATATTCTTTGATGTCGACGTGTTCCGCTGCAACGTTTGGCCCTAGCTTGCAATTTCTGATTGTATTATAGTGGCATTCATGCCCGTATTCCGTGGTACTTTCTGCACTGCCAACATAAATTGCTTCTCCGTATCCCGGAGAAACAACCCCCGTATCATGAACATTACAACTTTCAATCAGGCAATTGGAACTATTATCTCTCAAATGAATGCCCTCTGAACCAATGTGATATACTTCACAGTTCTTAATTTTTGTGTGATTGGAATTGTCAATCATGATGCCTTTTTGTGCATTTGTGACTTTTAAATCCTTGATTTCCCACCAGTCGCCCGATATGGATAGGACATAATTTTCAGCAGTAGAAGAGCCGGAAAGAATCGCTGGTTGGTCTGGGTTTTCAGAACGAAGAATAATCGGCTTTTCTTCTGTCCCATCTGCTGTACCAGTGAACATATAGCCCTTTGGTGTATCGCCACTGTAGACATATTCCCCTTCTGCGAGGATAATTTCATCGCCTGCTTTTGCATTTTCAAGGGCTGCCTTCAGTTCTTCTGTATTCTTCACATAGACTTGATTCGTTGGGGATTCAATAGAAGTCAACTTTTGTTTCATCCTACAAAGATCCAGTACATTCAATGTATCATCCTCGCAGAAATCAGCAGCTTTCCAGTCAGCAAGGTTTGTATCAGGAACAGTCAACAACCATTTCTGCAAAAGGACAACATCAGCAACATCAAATACCCCATCTGCGTTGACATCGCCCTGCACGGAAGATTTGTGAGAAATATCCTCAAGGTTGCCCCAGCCATCTTCCGGATACGTTTCATTTTGTGCTGTGTCGCCAGCTTCATGAAATGGTGTAATTTTTACAGAATCGATTTCAAAATCAGAAGTTTCAAAATTTGGCGTTCCAGCCCAGTTGTTCGGAAACCATAATCCAAGCCATAATCTGCCGGCATTGGTTGGAATATATTCTTTTGATGTATAGACAAGCACATCATCAAAATAGAATTCCACTCTTGCTTCTTCATTTTCATCCCCCGTATGCCAGTCAAACCGATATTTGTGAAACGCTCCATCTGTTTGATTGACACCGATGTCTGTATACCCTGTTCGATATTCGCCTTCATTTTCACCAATCCAAGTGTTACACAATGCATACTGGTAACTTTGATTTGTTTTTTCAGCATTTGGTCTGCCAGGCATTTCAATGTCAATTTCATGGTTGGTGATTGCACCTGTATCCCAATCTTCTTCGTATTCAAATGTCCAGATTGCAGAACAAGCACCGAGTTCCGGAGAAACTTTTGCCACTACCTCATAACTTCCCGATGCATAATAATCTTTCGTTGCGATTGCTGCACCTGTTCTTTTTCCGTCTGCACGTTGAGAACCATCTTTATTGACACCTTTTAAGTCTCCTTGATACAGATTCCCATTTCCGGTTAAGACTAGTTTTCCATTCTGAACAGAAACATTCTGCGGAATTACACCGCCATTATAGTCCACTTTTTCGCCGTTCTCTGTAACTTTTCCGCCCCAGTTCTTATATGCAACCAGCCACTTATCAGGGTCTAGTGTTCCGCTTGAAAAATCATCATAAAATTCATCTGTTGTTTGCTCTGCCGCAGAAGCAGAAATTTTATTCGTTGCTGAATAAAAAGCAGTTGATGTGCATACAATTGCAAATGCTGATAAAATCGATAGAACTTTTTTCATCCGTTTATCTCCTATTTTAAAAAATATCATTTTCAATTTGATAAAGTGAGAATTCAAAATGCTTTATGCATGATCATCACGCAATTGCAACATTCCATCATTGTCTAACAGTATGCGTTTCATTGCTGGTTTTGCCTGCAATAGATTGGAAAGATCTGTATCAACGTTTGTATTTTCTATCGGCGTATGCGGTACAGAAAATACAAAATTTTCGGATTCTCGCAATACTTCTCTTTTTAGCACACCGTTTCCTTTTGCTGCTATTTCGTCTATCATTTCAAGGCATACACAAGATAAACCACGATACAAATCACTTGTATCAAATCGACCTTTTACATTGGAATCAATATCGAACGATTGTAAATCCTCCGCAAACCAAACCTTTTGATTTTCCCAAAACAACATTCTGTCTCCATAGGAGAAGAAGTTGCCACGTTTTAGCTGTGAGAATGGCGTGTGTCCATGAATGATACAAGCATTTGCAGCTTGCAGGCTTTTTTCAGAGGGCCAAACATGATAATGAGATCTTTGCGAGTATAGACCATTTCTCGACCATACAACTTGTCGAAGTGGGGCATCATAACCTGCTACTGTTTCATCTAATGCATAGGCATATACAGGCTTGTAAGTGGATTCGATATCTTTGTTTATCAAATCAAAAGCTTTATCTACCATGCCAGCATGAGCTAGATAATAATTCATGACAGTTCCTCTGATTACAATGATATCCGGCATATTTTTTAGCTCAAAAATTGGATATAATTCCCGTTCATGATTTCCACGAATCAAATGGAATCCCGGAACAGCGTAGTCTTCCTGATAGTATTTTGCAATATCATGCAAAAGTGCATAGACATTACCGCCACAATTATAATCCCCTAGAAAATACACATGATCGATTTGTGGATTGAATTGAATCTTATCCATTAGTAATCGTAACGTGGTAGATTCTCCGTGCGTGTCCCCAACCACAAAATGCAATCCGCCTGGATATCGATTGCGAATGGATTGAATGTTGTCATCTGGGATCTGTATGATTCTTTCTTCATACTTTTTTGGGCTATTTTCTTTGTGTCCCTCAAATGGCATTCCCAACAGTTTTAATGTTCGATGATCCATCTTTCCGCCAAAATACTTGTCTAAGACCTGTTGAAATACGCTTTCTTTGGAAGATGCTAATGCAAATAAGGTCATGGAAGATTTTAGCTTTAAATCATCCGGTTTTCCCATGACTTTGCTTGCATCATTGCATTCGATTTCAAGAAGTGCAGAAGAGATTTCTAATAAATTTGAGCCAAGATAGGCATCATTCAAAAAATCTTTTGCTTCTTCTAAGTCTGTAATACCATAGTAACTTGAAGTGGAACTTTTTCCCAGTCCCTTTAATTGTGGAAAAATATACCACATCCAGTGACTTGCTTTTCTTCCATTTTTCATTTCAGATAATGCCGTTGAATAATAGGATCGATGTGCTAGAACAAACTTTGATAAATCATATTTCATGGAAATTCCTCCTCACCTGCATTTATCATGCTCTTTTAAGCGGATGATGTTGTTGATATCGATGAAAATCGTCTACTTTGTTTTTATTATACTATAAATTTTGGTAAAATGCAAGTATTCGGACGTACAAAAAAAGGAGCGATCGAAATCGCTCCCTCTCTTGATTTCATGATTGTAAGAGCTCCAAGACCAGTTCATATGGGAAAAAGTCATCTATTTTCCAAATCCATGTTCCATAATTTTGAATGGTGACAGTTCCAGATAATCCACTAGCGGCGTTGATTCTGCTTCCATTTGCACCTCGATTAAAACAAGATCCATTCTCGTAATAATAAACATCGTCTTCGATTTTGGTAACAGGCAATTCAAATTCGCCACCGATTCCATCGGAAACCGCTCCAATGACTTTAAAATAGCCAGATCCGTCATAGGCTGTATGATAGCTCATTTTATAAGAATAGACATGTCCATCTTTTTCGATGCTTCCATAATAAGTATCAATGTAACTATTTGTGTCAGTGGAAATGTCTGTGGAATTTGACTGATACGCTGGAATATCAAATTCTGCAACTGTTTTATAGTTTACGCTAATGACACCTTTCATTGTTGTTTTATCTACATAGGCGAAAAGCGGATATGCTCCGGCAATCTGTTCTCGAGAATATACTTGTCGATTGGTATTGATTGGGCAAGACCATCTGGTTTCATTGGAAGCAGAATATTCCGATGAACAATATGGTTCTAATCCATCCAGCCAAGAATCCAATTCCCCATCATGTTCTCTCAAGTAACGATTGACAACCGCTAAGAAATAGGAATCTGGAATGTTACTGGAAACAGATTGTTCCGTGGTTTCCTCTGTTTGTTGCGTTGCCTGTCCAACTGCTTCTTTCGGAAGTGTGAATTCCTGTGTGCTTTCATCATAGCTGAGTTCGTATTCTAACCAATCATAACCACCACTTGAAAGAGCTGTTTTTGCCACTGCAAAGCAAGTTCCATCTTTTTGGTAGAAGTCTGTAATCGTTCCAGAGATAGACAATTCAAAACAGTTTCCATCTTTTACACCGTATAGATACAGCTGACTGCTAGAACCGCCAGCGGTAGAATCATATGCAAAGAATCCTTTTCCTTTATGGAAAACAGAGCGTGCAATTCTGCACATTGGGTTATTGTTACGTTGTAATTCTGTAATTTCCCCAACGGAATTGATATAGTATACACCCTGAATATTATCTGAAATGTAAGAATCTGGCATATTGTTTGTTCCGATAATTGCAAACGCTTCTTTCTTTCCATCGCCATCATAATCCGCACATTCCCATGCACAAATTGTTCCTTTTTCTTCCATCAAATCATGCAGTTCCGATTCGCTCTTTTCTACGGCTGTTATTGTTTGGTTTTCCAGTTCTTTTAATTCGATAACGCCCCACTTTCCATCTTTCTTGACCCAAGCAAGATGGTTGTGGACAGGGCGAACATCTTCAAATGTACCGCAAGGAATCACTTCATTTCCGGATGTGTCATAATATCCGCATTTTCCATCTATTTTTACTGGGATATAATCGGATGCCAAGAATGGATAGTTGGCACTCGTGCCTTTTCCCTTATCCCAGCCGCCATAGAGCACTTTGGAAGCAAACGGCTCACATATAAAATCAATGATTTGCGTTCCATTTTGATCAAAATAGCCCCACTTTCCATCCTTTTTCAGAGCAGTTACACCACCACTGAAATTCATACAGCCATCTTCATATTCGCATGGAACAATCAGCTTTCCATCTTTTGCAATGCCGTATTTTGGAGATGTTTCATTGAAAAATGTGATATCTCGTGAAACTGCATAGCCGTTGTTGTCTTCACCATATTCCCCAAGAATATCTGTTCTATAGTCTTCGACCAACGTTCCAATGCTTTTACTATAAACATTTGCTCGATCAGGAGGTGCAGTAATACAGTAAATCTGATTGGAAGTTTCATCATAAATATATTTATTTGTAATATTCCCTCTTCCCCATGCGGTATCTGTTGAAATGTTTAATTCTCCATCATCCGGCGTAACCAATGTATCTTTGATGGTATCCGAATTTTCAACACGAGGGTCACTGACTGCGATTTCATACACACTGTCATAGAAGTAATCCTCGTATTCTGGGTTGGCAATGTAAGAACCATCATACTGAATGATGCCATATTTTCCATTCTGCTTGATGATGGAACACTGGTCATAGGCGATATTATTTCCATACTCATCCGAAACAAGGATATCCTCTGCTTCTATGGTCGGTTCTACTTTCCATTCAGCACGCTTTTCCAATTTTGTCCAGTCTGAAAGATAGTTAACACCATTATTTCTTACTTCAATATCTTTCCATGTATAAGGACAATAATCCCATCTGCTGACGGTCACGTCATAAGTTCCCTCTGGCAAAAACAGTTCAAAATGTCCGTCTGCATCGGTGGTGGTTGTATAACATTCTCCATTTACCTTGACAGCAGTAACATCTGCATGGTCAATTTTTGTATTTTCGTCGTCTTTATCAACAACAAAGTTGAGGATACCGCCATTTTGTGGTTCTGTAGCGGTTTCTTCACCATCAGATTCCCAATTTAAGGCTCTTTCTACAGCGGATTCTGCATTTACAATGTTTAAATCCCATGAATCATCTCGGTTGGTATTGCAAACAATATCTTTCACTTCTGCACCTGTCAAAGAACTGTTTGCTGACCAAACCATTGCAGCAACACCGGAAACATGAGGAGCAGCCATAGAAGTGCCACACATATAATTATTATCCATATCATTATATACATTTTTAGGCTGGAGAGAAAATATCTTATTGTTTGTAGAATCAGTATCTCCACCCGGTGCATAAATGTCAACACGACCATTTTCACTAGAAAGATTGCAATTAGAATAACTGGATCTTTTCTTGTCTCTATCAACTGCACCTACTACAATAATTCGATCATAGATATCCGGAAAATCAGATTTTTTAATTTTAGATAAAAGAGAATAGTCCTTTGCGTCCATGTCTTTTACATACTTTATATTTTTTTCTTCCCATTTTGGAACTTTAAAATCTTGCCATTTTCCATTTACCCTATACAACATATTATAAGATTTTTTGTTTTTTCCAGTGACAATTGCATATTCTCCATTTGCATCATATTGAAGCTGTCCATTTACACATTTTGCTCTTGTATAACTTGTATTCGATCCATTTCCTGCTGCTTGAATAATGCAAAAATCATATCCCTTATCCAATAATCTTTGGAAGAATTCTGCTAAACATGTACTTTTGTTTTCCATTTTTTGTATAGCATTTGCATCATTATACACAATTGCGAGTGTCGATATTTCATCTGGACCATAAGAACAATTGATTATCTTTACATTTCGTAAAATCAGTTCAGAATAGCTACATTTTTCTTGCATAACAGAAACTGTATTTTCAGAATATTTGCTCACCCCTTTAAAAGAAACACCATATAGGTGACCATCTGCAAAAGGATAAACGCCACAAATCCCAGCCTCATTGTCTGACTTTGCTGCCATAATTCCTGCTACATGTGTACCATGCTTTTTATTATCCTCACTGATGTTTTGATTATAAAACGTTTCTGCAAAGCCGAGGTCTTCATGATTATCATCGAATCCATTGTCAATCAAACCAATTCGTAAATCTTGATTGACTTGATCAGAATGCTCTTTTAACAGTTCCCACGCTGCTGGAGCTTGAATCATCTCAAAGCCCCAGCTTTTTCCTGCACAGTCAGTACTGTTCGATAAGTCCCCTGCCCATTCCTTGCCGTATTGGAAGCTTTCACTGGATGATTCTACATCGGACGGCTCTGCATCGAAAATATAGTTGATATCGGCACTTGCAACAATGTCTTCTGCCTTCAAATCTTCGGATAGCTGTTCCAGCTCTTCGAGAGAATAGACATTACTGAGTTGCAGTTGATAGTCGCCGGTCTGTTCAATCCGTCCGACAATCTCAGCATCGTATTTTTTTGCAAGCTTCTCTACTGCCCTTTTCTTTACGCCGTCTTCTGTAACCAATAAAATTTCGTTATCTGTATACATCGTCAGGTCATCTGTTGCAACGTGCTCTTCCTGGATTTCCTGATAGTAACATTCACCAATATGGTCTTCATCAAACTTTGACGTTTTGGAAAACCATTTCTGATACACGCCAACAGATGCTACTACCACCAGCAAGGCAATCGTTCCTGCCAACATTTTTTTCATTTCCGAGTTTTTCGCATCACGCATTTGCAATCACTCCTATCCATTAATCAAAGTTTTGAAACCAATAATAGTCGTATTTTGGCTTATCCGTTCCAAACTCAAGCGGATATTTTTTGAATCCGAAATTTCTGAGATTTCTAATTGCAGGTTCGTTATCTGGTTTTACCTTTGCAAAAATGTTTTTGTTTTTTGCAATGTGGTTTGCCAAGGAGAGGAACAAGTTTTGGAATTCCAATCCACGATAAGATTCTTCTACAAAAATCGCATCAATCATACAAGCATCCATAACTTTGATGCGTGGATCTATATTTTTCACGTGCTCTAGGTTCGTGAAAATCATTGCCACTGCAACCGCTTTGTCATATTGCTCGATTTCCCAGACTGCATCGTGATCAATTGCAGTGGAAATTTCAGATTTCACCATATCAATAATTTTGTCTGCGGAAGAATTGTACAGAGAGAAGAGTGCCTTTACATCTGACTTGTTGCACTTCCGAATGACAAATTCGCTTTCGATATAGTACTTAGAATACGGTTGGAAAGTAGTAGAAAGATTATCGGAATTCATGAGCTTGTAAATGGCATAGTTTGCGGCTAAGTCATTAAACGGCATGTATATCTCGTTGTTCTCTTCTATTCTTGGGGACGTTGCTTCCAGTCTCTTCCAATATTTGTAAAAGTTGAAAATGTTATTATAAGTAGACCGGAACGGGAAAATTTCTTGCTCCTGCACATACGGATTGTTCACGATCAATATGAATCTATACTTAAACAGATCATTGATCAGCTGAAAAGAATTGATGCAATTCTTTAAAATCAGAAACATCGTTTCAAAGAAAGTCAGATATGCCACAATTTCATTCGATGAGCCGATATCTGTGAACTTTCGAATTCTTTTCTGGTCGTCAGAGATATAAATATTTCGATATCTCTTATTTCTCAGGGATAACATATTTCTGCAATAAACATCGAGATTGCGGTAAATTTTTTGAATCGATTCACTTTTGTTGAACTTTTCATCAAAGTCAAGGATGGTACGCATAATCTCAGCATCGGTTAATTGCATCGGGTGATAGTCTACAAGTACTTCTTTATTTCTCATAGGATAATAACTCACATATTTTCTTGTTCTTGGGATAAACTTTTCTTCTTTTGTCAGTTGAACCGAAACTGCTTCCAAACAAAGCATGATTCGGGCTGCTTCATAGCAGTATGATTTCGGATTGATGTAACTTACTTTGGCATGCTCTTCCAATTTCAAAAGCAGATCCTTCAGGATGGAGACTTCTAAAAAATTGGAAATCGACAGATACTGACTTCCGACAAGATCGCTAAACTTTTGCAAAAAGGTTTTCCATATCACAGCCGCTTCCGACCAGTCGATTTCAACCTGTTCCGTAACAATGTAATACAACATACTTGAAACATAATTACAATCGATCTCACTATATGAATTATGCGTGTATTTGTACTCGCAGTAATTGTAAAAATATCCTGTCTCTTTTTCAAACGTGCAAGCTCGGGGGTTCTTTAATATGCGTAACATATGGGTTGGAGATCCGTTTTTTGTTTTTGACAAGCTGTCAAACAAAATGTGCTGATTAAAAACCACATTAAAATGACCATAGCATTTTAGTTTTCCATTATTTTCCAAAATATTTGGATCTACTACCATCATTACCATGCATTGATAGATGCCAGGATGTTTCTTATATAATTTGCTAATGCTAGTATTGATGTTTGTAATAAAATTGTTAAAATCCATATTTTGTGCTTCCTCTCGTGATTTTTTCTTTTATTATACCGTATTCTGTACATTTCCGTCAATATCTCATTTTGACAAAAAAATCCTTAATTTTGACAAATCAAAACGCATTACCATCATCAAATATTTTCTCCTGTCACAAGATTGTAAGAACTCCCTGCTATACTAATAGAAAATCAAAAACAAGGAGTGATAACACATGGAAATTCTATCAGCGAAAGACTTGTGTAAATCTTATGGTTCGGGAGAAAACTCGGTTCAGGCATTGAATCATGTATCTATTTCCGTAGAAAATGGGGAATTTGTTGCCGTAATCGGCACATCTGGCAGCGGAAAATCCACCCTCTTAAACCTGTTGGGTGGACTGGATACGCCCACTTCCGGCGAAGTATTGGTTTCTGGCAAAAAGCTTTTTCAGATGAATGAAGAAGCTCGCACGATTTTCCGCCGGAGAAATATCGGCTTTGTCTTTCAGAATTACAATCTAGTGCCTGTACTGAATGTTTATGAAAATATCGTCTTGCCCATTGAACTGGATGGCACAAAAGTGGATACAGAATATGTGAAAACAATTCTGCACACATTGGGATTGGAACAAAAAGTACAGGCAATGCCAAATCAGCTTTCTGGCGGTCAGCAACAACGTGTTGCCATTGCACGGGCATTGGCAGCAAAACCGGCAATTCTCTTGGCAGATGAACCTACAGGAAATCTGGATAGCAAAACGGGGATGGATGTCATTGCCCTGCTAAAAATGACTAGTCAGGCATTTCATCAAACCATTGTCATGATTACACACAATGAAGAAATTGCTCTAATGGCAGACCGAATGATTCGGATTGAAGATGGCAAGGTGGTGAATGGCAATGCTGAAAAATAACAATCAAGAAATCGTACGAAAAATTGCATTCCGTTCCATGAAACAAAATCGCATCCGAAATGGCATTGTGATTCTAGCTGTCATTTTGACAACATTCATGTTTACAACAATTTTTACCATTGGTGCAAGCATGGCGGAAGGTATGATGGTCATGCTGACTCGGCAGCAAGGTACTCGCTCTTCTATTTATCTGAACAACCCAACTACAGAACAGATTCAACAAATTACAGACAATCATGATCTTTATGCTGCTGGGCTGCAAATTCAGACCGGAACAGCATACGATTCGGAAGATGAAACCACTGCAATTCTGCTCAGTTATTACGATGAGACCGAATTTGAAAAGAATTTCACGCCTGCCATCAGCGATATTTGTGGCAATTATCCAACAGATTCCACCGCAATTATGCTTTCTAAAAATGCATTGAAAGCCTTGCAAATTGAAACGCCAAAAATAAACATGGAAATTCCACTACTGGTAAACGGAACAGTAAAATCATTCACGCTTTCCGGTTGGTTTACGGATTATTCCAGCCCACAGGGCGGATTTCAGGGATTTGTTTCTAAATCTTATACAGATGCATTGGGACTCACAGCAGAAAAAGACGGTACGTTGTCGATTTCTGCAAAAATCGGTGTGCAGGAACGCTTGATGGATGCATTAGATGCAGCTGTAAAGCTGAAAGATGGACAGAAATTTCAGTATACTTCGGATATGTTGAGTGAAACTGTCACCAACCGTATTCTCATTGCTGGATTATTTGGTACAATTGGGCTGATTATTGTATTTAGCGGTTATCTGTTGATTTACAACGTCCTATATATTTCTATCACCAAGGACATTCGATTCTATGGCATGCTGAAAACTGTTGGCACGACACCCAAACAAATCCGAAAAATGGTGCGATTACAGGCATTTTTCCTCGCTGGAATTGGAATCCCAATTGGTATGGGACTCGGAACAGCAGCATCTTTTGTAGCAGTTCCCTATGCAATGCGGATGTTCGGCAGTGCGGACAATCCTATGCCCTTGACCATGCAGTTTCATCCATTGATTTACATCGGAACGATTCTGTTTGCACTTTTCACAATCATAGTCAGCTGCCGAAAACCAGCCAAGTTTGCAAGTCATATCTCGCCCATTGAAGCGTTGAAATATCAGGGGCAGTGCTCCGCAAAAATCAAACCCAGAAAAGGAACAGATGGCGGAAAACTGCATAAGATGGCATTTCGAAATGTCTTTCGGGAAAAGAAACGTGCAGTGCTCGTATTTGCATCTCTGTTTCTAGGAACGATGGCGTTTCTCTCTACCAATGCATTTGTAGATAGCATGAAACTAGAGAACTATGTAAAATACTATTTACCAAATGACTATACGATTTATGTCAACTGCGGTTCAGAACAAGAGGGTACAGAGGAAGAACAAATTCAAAAAAATATCAAGTCCGCAGAGGAAATGGCACAAAAAATACAGGCATTGGATGGCATTACAGATGTTTCCATTCACCGATACGAAGATGTTACCTTGCCATTTGATGAAACGTTATTTCAACCGTTTTTAGAAAGTTTCTTAGAAAGTATCTCTGAAAAAATGACACTCGAAGAATTTGCGAAAGGCTATACCGATTCGCCAGAAAGTTATACCTCAACAGTTATCGTAATTTCTAAGAAAGATGTCGAAACCTATAATCAAAAAGCGAAAACACCCATTGATATAGATGCATTTTCAGCAGGAACGCAATGCATTATCGGTTCTGTCAATACACCGGAGCAGGCTGCACAAATGCAAGGAAAAACAATTACGATGAAAGATAAAAACGGAAATGCTCTCTCTTTGCAAGTCGGCAGCTGTGCTTTAAATGGGGATATTTCCGGTTTGAGTTTTGGGCAGTATTGGAGGCTAGCAGGAGCACCGGAATATATTCTGGTCAGTGAAGCAGCACTGAGTCAGTTGACAGATACCCCTGCCATCAATACCATTGCTATTCAATGCGACCCAAAAGCGGAAAGTCGTCTGACAAATCAGATTCGCAGTATTACACAAATGTATCCGATTGTTGCCCATTTAGAAATTCGTACAGAATTAATGCAAGAATTCCAGGATAGTATGTCTTCTCTGAAAATTTTGAGCGGCGGCGTTTCTGCAATCTTGATTTTGATTGGTATCATAAACTTCATCAGTGTCATGCTGACAGGTATTTTTACACGTCGAACAGAACTAGCAGTCATGGAAAGTGTCGGGATGACGAAGAAACAGGTGCAAAAAATGCTAATGCTCGAAGGCATTTATTATGCTGTAATTACATTGGCATTGATTTTAACTGCGGGAAGTGGGATTCTATATTTGGTTGGCTTCTTTACAGAACAGACTGCCGACTATGCCGTTTTCCAGTATCCGTGGGGATGGATTGCAATCCTTGCTTGTTTTATTTTTGCCATTTGCGTATTTGTTCCCATGTTGGTTTATCGAATCGCTACCAAAGAAAGCATTACTGCAAGACTGCGTAGCATTGATTAAATGAATCATTCTGTTTTCTTAAAACGCCCTTTTTTCCGGAAAAGGGCGTTTTGCAAATTGACTTTTTGTCTGGAACATGCTATACTAAGCTGAAAAATGAAAGGGGATGATTCCGCATGCAGCGTATTTTAATCATAGAAGATGATACAACCATTCGCAACGGGATTCAGCTTTATTTACAGAAAAAGGAATTTGCTGTCGACTGTGCCGATACCATTGCTGCTGCAAATACCTTGCTTGCAAAAATGGTCTATCATTTGATTCTGTTGGATATTCGATTGCCAGACGGCAACGGTCTGGAACTTTGCAGCAAACTGCGAGAAACTAGTACCACGCCCATTATCTTCTTAACTGCAAACGATACGGAAGAACAGATGATTACAGGTTTTCAGCATGGCTGCGATGACTATCTTGCAAAGCCATTTTCCATTGCGTTGCTGTATCAACGAATCCTTGCCGTGCTTCGCCGCAGTCAAAATCCTGCATCGGATGATATTTTTTCATATTTATCTCTAACAATTGATTTCACAAAAATGCAAGCATTGAAAAATGATGTGCCTGTAAAACTGTCTGCGATGGAATACAAACTGCTGGAACTGCTGATTCGCAACCGAGGACAAGTACTAACTCGTGATTTGATTTTAGAACGGCTCTGGGACTGTGACGGAAATTTTGTAGATGAAAACACCTTGCGTGTTTTGATTCGTCGTTTGCGGCAGAAAATTGAAACCGACCCCAAAAATCCAAAATTCATCGTCACAGTTTTTGGAATCGGCTATACATTTGGAGAAGCACAATGAAGCAAACAAATCGGATACTTTCTATTACTTTAGAATTTCTGTTTCCACTGCTCTGCTTTGGAAGCGTTTTCTTTCTGACACAAAATCTTTTAGCTGCTGGGATTATATTGGTTCTCTCTGCTTGCCAATCTTTTTTCTTGGAATGGCAGACACGCAAAGAGCAGGCATATTGGAGCAACATCGCTGCACAACTTTCCGATTTGTGCGACTGCCTGCTCTCGCTGGAACATAGAGAAATTTTTTCACGAAATGAAGATACGATTTTTTCCAAATTGCAGGACAAAGTATTGAAACTGGTGACGATTCTACAGCAGAAAAATGATGATTCCTTGCAGGCACAAGAAAACATGAAGGGGTTGATTTCAGACCTCTCTCATCAATTGAAAACACCGATTGCCTCTCTAAAATTGTATACTGCACTTTTAGAAGAACCAACGCTGACCGAACAGCAGCAAAAGCAATATACAGAAGTGCTCCGAACGGCAATCGACCGCCTGATTTTCTTGTCAGAAAGCATGATTCAACTTTCTCGATTGGAAAGTGGTTTGATTCAATTACAGCTGGAAGAGAAAAGCTTGAATCAAACGGTACTGATGGCAATTAAAAATGTCTTTGCAAAAGCAAAACAACATCATATTACACTGACCTATGATAGTGAAAAAGAACTCTCACTGATGCATGACCAGCGATGGACAGCAGAAGCGATTTTTAATCTGCTAGACAATGCTGTGAAATATTCGCCGCCTGGCAGCACGGTTGCAATTCGAGTGCGGGAATTGGGTTTGTTTGTTGCAGTGGATGTGACTGACCAAGCAGAGCCGATTCCGGAGGATGAACGCAGCCGTATTTTTCAGCGATTCTATCGGGGACAAAACAGCAAGGCAACAGAAGGCATCGGAATTGGACTCTATCTGGCTAGGAAAATTGCAACGGAACAGAATGGACATTTGAATCTGCGTTGCCGTTCTAATGGAAATACATTTTCAATATTATTATTTCAGAGATAAGCGTCTTATCTCAATTTTTCACGTTTTTTCTTACATTGCATTGCAATCCATACAAACCTGTGGTATAATAAAATTATCATGAAAAAAGGAGTCGTTACAAGATGAAAAAAATAATCGCAGTCCTTGCAGCAGGTGGATTGCTGGCAGCTTCCATTCCACAACAATCCGTTACAGCCGCTGAAACGCCTGCTCTGACTGATATTGTATCATTACAGAAATGGATTTTAGGAGAATCCGACACCACGCCGGAAAACGGACAAACATGGGATTGGAATGCAGATGGAACGGTAAATATTGCTGACCTGTGTCAGATGAAACGGCAGTATACAACCATACCTGTTCAAAATCCATTGGATGCTTTAACCGGAATGGATTATCAAACGGCTGTTGCAAACGCCTATATTTCTAAATCCGAGTACGGGTATCAAATCGCAGGCAATTTAAAAAGTACGATTGAAGAAAAAATGGGACGACCATTGGATTATTCCATCGACCGTTTCTATCTGGTTAACAATAAAATATTGGGACTGGACAACAGCATAAAGTATCTTTACAATGCAAGCACGATGGATGTTTACCCCGTCACAGAAGAAACCAAACGAAATTGTGCCACTTGGTATTGGAAAGGCTCAAAAGCTGCTGTATATGGCATTGATGACGATGAAGAAAAGCAAAATGAATTTTTAGATGCTTTGGAATGGTATGGAATTACAGAAGTTTACTATTCCAGCGGTGCAAATAAGCTGGTAAACAACAAGGACACGGTAGAAAAATTTGTAAAGAATGCCTATCAGAGAAACATGAAAGTCTACTTGTTGACAGGCGAAAAAACGTGGCTGTATGAAGATACATACCAGACCGCCATTTATCGTGTTTTCGATAAGGTAGCAGAATATAACAGTATGGTGGATTATGATGCAAGATTAGCAGGCGTTTCGTATGATGTGGAAGTTTGGACAAACTCCGACTATAACTGGAAGAACAACGCCGATGCTCGAGCACAGCAAGTAAAGTTTGTGGAAGCTGCACAGCAGTATGCAAATGAAAAGAACCTGTCCGTTATTCATTGTTTGCCGTTCTGGATTGTGCGATATGATTACACGGATGAAGATGGCACAACAAAAAATGTCTACGATTCTATTACTCAGATTACAAACGATACCATCTTAATGGTCTATCGGGATAGTGCCAGTGCCGTAGAACGGTTAGTGGCAGAGGTGCAAACAAATGCAGAACACCCTGTGCTGTATTATGCCGAGAAGAACGACTGTAACTTAGAAATTGCCGTACAGGTTGACCAGAGCAAAGAAGGCGATTCTGTCAGTTTCTATGAAGAAGAGCAGGAAAATCCAGGTTGCGTGAAAGATGCCCTTGCAACCATACAGACCGATTTAGCAGATTATTCCGAACATACCACATTTGCGATTCATCAGGCGATTGCTATGTATGAATTCTATCTCTCCAAATAACATGAAAACCGCACACATTCTGATACATGCAAGAATGTGTGCGGTTTTTTATGTGCCAAATACCACATAGGATTCCGGTACTTTCCCCACTAAAATTGTTTCTGTCAAGAGATAGGAAAACTGTGCAGTTGTTGTAGTTCGGTAAAAGGGTGCAGCTGCCTGCAATGTAATGGTAACGTCTGCACGAATGGTATGGCAGGTTTGATTGATGCCAACAGATTCCAGCTGACTGATGAGCTGTACCTTTGCTGTTCCAATGGGCAGCATTTTCATGGAAAGTGTTGGGCCTTTTCCGGCAAACAACCAAATGCCCGTTGCTGTTCCCAGAGAAACCGGAAACGTTTCTGCCCGAACTGCCTGTAAATCTTGATTGATTTGTGTGAGCAGTTGTGCTTGCATACGGTTGATTTGCGTAGTTTTTGTTTCTACTGCTGTCACTGCCCCGTCTGTATCATATAGCAACACCGCAAAATCTGTATACTGACTGTCTGTTTCCTGCAAAACTTTATGAATGCTCTCTCCAATCTGAACAGAAGCAGCAGATTGACATTCCTGTGCACAGACTGCCAGCACATCGGGGCGAATCCAGCGATCCAATTGCACGACACCAAATAACAATCCTGCGATCATAAAAATGCTGCAACACAACCATGTCAGTTGTTTTCTTTGCAGTACTGTATTTCGTCTTCTCAAAACTGCTGCTCCTTATTCAAAAAGGGCGGCTTTCATTCGCCGCCCCATTTCACTCAAATTCGATTTGCTTTACAGCGGCTTTTCTTCGGATTCTATGCTGTCTGTTGTTGCTCCACATCCGCAGTCTGGTGAAAAGTCTCCCATGCCATTGACAGAGCCGGGAGAAAACTCTTCTGCCGGAAACCGAATCTTATCAAATACCGCACACGGGGATTCTGTATCTGCCCGGCATTCTTTCGTTGGAATGGTATATTCGTATGTTGGCACTAAAATCGTGACCGGTCGGAACAATTCCACTACGGAAAACAGTCCCAACGTCATAATCACTGTCCGAATCGGAACGGCACTGCTGCCCTCTGGAGCAGGCGGACAAACCATTCCCACTCTCGTTTCCAATGCGATTGGTTCTACCACTTGAACGGCAGCCGTTGGCAAGTTTACGCTCTCGCTGCATTCTTCTCCGGAAGAGCAGGGCTTTCCATTACTGAAAAACGTCTTGCTGCTGCTTTCTCCACCATAGAGAATCACATTTTTTCCAGCATATGCCGTTCCAGTCAGCAGCGTTGGGCTGCCGCAGGCACGTTCATATGCCATCAATTCTACCCGAAATGTATACGTCAAATCAATGGAAAAAAAGCCCCTGTTAAACGGTACGGGTTCAATATTCATACAGATGTCCGATACCTTTACACATCGGCTTTTTACCAGCGTGACGTTGGGGGGAAGTTCGCCGCCATCCATTAAAATTTGGACGTTGGACAGACAATCCCGGTCACTGCAACTGTCAAACACCCGGTCAACTTTAATGGGAACTGCATCCGGACAAGCATCCGGCATTGGATGAAATTTACTCATAGAAACGCCTCCCATGAAAAACATAGAAACAGTTTCACGCTGTTTCTCTACAGTCTATTCAGTGGGAGGCGTTTTTGTGACAGCTTTTTTATTTTTCTTCTGCTTCGTACATTTCACGGAAGAAGCAACTATAAGAACCTGTATGGCAAGCAACACCAGTTTGTTCTACATTGACCAGCAAAGTATCATTGTCGCAATCACTGTACATACTGATGACTTTTTGCAGATGTCCGGAAGTTGCACCTTTATTCCAAAGTTCCTGCCGAGAACGACTCCAGAACCAAGTGTATCCGGTTTCCAGTGTCTTTTTCAGGCTTTCCCGATTCATATATGCCAGCATCAACACGGTTTTGGTGTTGACTTCATAGACAATTGCTGGAATCAGGTCGCCTTTTTCAAAATAAGCATCCAAATGATTACAATCAATTTTAATCATGCGTTGTATCCTTTCTCTTTCCTGTTTCATCAAATTGTGTCCGAATTGCCCGTTCCGTCTGAAAAATCGTGCAAATCAAAACCGCCATTTGCAAAATGATATTCCCAAGCAAAACCATTGTTTGCATTTTCATAGACATGAAAAAATATCCAACGGAACAGCCAACTGCAATCAACAGCAAAATCAAACTGCTGATGCACCAGCATTTTCCGCAGTAAGTATTGGCAAACCGCCAAGTTTCTGCATTTTTCATGGAACGGGTGGTTCGATATCCAATCCATGCATTTTGTTTTTTGGGCGGATGAAATTGCATCATCCAGCCCGCAACTAACAAAACCAATGGAATGAGTCCCGTAAAAATAATATCAAATACTTTCATCGCATTAAGATGCCTTTCTTCCGGCAGTCTGCCTTTACATCCTGCACGGTCAATTCTCCAAAGTGGAACAAGGACGCTGCCAGTGCTGCGGAGCAGCCTGTTTCTTGGAATGCCTCTGCAAAGTCTTCCAGCTTGCCTGCTCCACCGCTGGCAATGACCGGAATGGAAACCGCATCGCAAACCGCTTTCAGCATGGGCAAGTCAAAGCCCTCTTTTGTACCATCTGCATCAATGGAATTCAAGCAGATTTCACCTGCACCCAGCTGTTCACACTGCTTTACCCAGTCAATCAAATCCAAATGCATATCCACTCTTGCACCATTGATGAAAACTGTCCACTTGTGATCGCCAATTTTCTTTGCATCAATGCCCACGCAGACGCACTGACAACCGAAAATATCTGCTGCTTCCCGAATCAAAGCAGGATTCTGTACTGCTTGCGAATTGATGGAAACCTTGTCAGCTCCTGCACGCAGTGTTTCTCGGAAATCATCAATGCTCTTGATGCCACCGCCAACGGTCAGCGGTACAAAAATTTTCTTAGCAGCTTCCCGTACAACGTCTAAAATGACCCCTCTTTTTTCATAGGAGGCCGTAATATCATAAAATACAATTTCATCTGCACCCTGTTCATTGTAAGCCTGTGCCAAAGCAACCGGATCACCAACATCTCGAACGCCCTCGAATTTGACACCTTTTACTACTTTTCCATCTCGCACATCCAAACAAGGAATAATTCTCTTTGCCAGCATAATTGACAGCCTCCTTTCTTATACCTGTGCACCAGCACAAGCAATGGCATCTTCCAATTGCAATGTGCCCTGATACAGGGACTTTCCGCAAATTGTTCCATACAAGCCCATCTGCTTGCAAGCCTGAATATCTGCAATCGTATGCACACCACCGCTTGCAATGATGTTGCAGTCTGCTCCGACTGCCTGATGAATCTGCTGCAACTGTTCGGTATTTACGCCGGACAGCGTGCCATCTCTGGAAATATCCGTATAAATGATATACTGCACGCCAACAGCAGCCATTTCTTTCGCCAAAGACAAATAATCTACAGAAGAACTGTCCAACCAGCCTTCCACTGCAACCATTCCATTTTTTGCATCAATGCCAACAGCGATTCGTTCGCCGTATTCCTTGACCGCATCTTTTACAATCTGCGGATTCTTCAACGCAATCGAACCGAGAATGACACGGGAAATACCGCCCTTTAAGTAGGCTTCTACTGTATCCAAGCTGCGAATACCGCCGCCCAGTTCCACTTTTAACGGCGTATTTTTTGCAACATCTAAAAACAATTCTGCATTCTTTGGTTCTCCGGCTCTTGCTCCATCCAAATCCACCATGTGAATCCAGGATGCCCCAGCTGCTACAAATCCAGCAGCTGTTTTCCGGTAATCTTCTGCAACTTTGTGAGAAGTTGCAAAGTCACCCTTTACCAGACGGACGCACGTTCCATCCTGAATATCAATTGCAGGTAAAATAATCATTTCAGCAATCCTCCAAAGTTTCTTAAAATCTGCAAGCCGGTTTCCCCACTCTTTTCCGGATGGAACTGTGCCCCGAATACGGTCTTTCCATCATAAACCATTGCCGGAATCTGTCCGCCATAGGTCACATACGCTGCCAGATATTCCGGTGCAACGACTGCCTGATAAGAATGAACGAAATAAACATATGCTTCTTCACCCAAATTGTGCAGCAATGGGCAATCAATCTGATATTCCAGTTTGTTCCAGCCCATGTGCGGAATAATCAAGCCATTTGCAGGAATTTTTTCCACCGTTCCAGGAATCAGTCCCAGTCCGTCACACGCTTCAAATTCATAGCCTTTTTCAAAAATCAGCTGCATGCCAAGGCAAATTCCTAAAAACGGCTTCTTCTTGGATTCTGTCTGTAAAACAGATACCAAATTCCGTTCTTTCAGCATTTGCATGGCACTCGGAAATGCTCCAACACCTGGCAGGATGATGGCATCTGCTGCCTGAATGGCAGCAGCGTCATCTGTCAACTGGCTTTCCAGTCCCAAAAAATCCAGTGCATTTTTGACACTAAAAATATTTCCAGCACCGTAATCGACAATGGCAATCATTTATAAAACCCCTTTCGTAGAAAGTGTTTGTCCGCTCTTCGTCGGTGTAATGGCAATCTGCAAAGCGTGAGCAACTGCCTTAAAAGCAGCTTCGCATTTGTGATGGTCATTTGTACCATACATCATATTGACGTGCAGGGTAATGCCTGCCTGAAAAGCAAACGCACGGAAAAATTCTTCTGTCAAGCAAGTATCATATTGTCCAATCATCGCATTGGTGAATGTTCCCTGAAATACCAGAAATGGACGGTTACTGATGTCCAAGCTGCAAAACGCAAGGGATTCATCCATGGGAATAAATGCACTACCATAACGGGTAATACCGGACTTATCACCCAGTGCTTCCCCGATGGCTTTTCCCAGTACAATGCCGGTGTCTTCTACGGTGTGATGTCCATCTACATGTAAATCTCCAGCGACCTGAATATGCATACTAATGCCGCTGTGTACGGCTAAGGCGGTCAGCATGTGGTCAAAAAAGCCAATGCCGGTATGAATATTTGCAACGCCTTTTCCATCCAAAACCACTTTCACTTGAATCTGTGTTTCTTTGGTGTTGCGTTCGATTACGGCTTCTCTCATAGTGACACCTCTTTATTCCTTTTCATCTTCAAACCGAACGGTAATGGCATTGGCGTGTGCGGTCAAGCCCTCTCGATTTGCAATCAATACGATATCATCCTTTGCAGCACGCAGGGCATCCTTGGTATAATACGTATAGCTGGAACGCTTTGTAAAGCTTGCAACGCCCAGCGGAGAGAAGAACCGAGCCGTTCCACTGGTCGGAAGAACGTGGTTCGGGCCAGCATAGTAGTCCCCCAACGGTTCCGATGCATACTGTCCAAGGAATACAGAGCCAGCGTTGTCCAGTGCACCCAGCAGTTCCATTGGATTTTCCATCAGCACTTCCAAGTGTTCCGGTGCAACCCGATTTGCCAGAGTCGTTGCTTCTTCCCGACTGTTGCAGAGCAGAATTGCCCCGTAGGTATTCATGGATTTTTCGATGATTTCTTTTCGTTCCAGTGTCTGAACCTGCCGATTGATTTCTGCCTGTACCTGTTCTGCCAGCTTTTCACTGGTGGTAACCAGAATGGAAGATGCCATGACATCGTGTTCCGCCTGTGACATCAAATCTGCTGCTGCAAATGCCGGATTGGCGGTTTCATCTGCCATAACCAGTACTTCGCTTGGTCCTGCAATCATATCAATATCTACAATTCCGTACAGCAGCTTCTTTGCGGTTGCAACATAGATATTTCCAGGTCCAACGATTTTATCAACCTTTGGAATTTCCTTTGTTCCGTATGCCAAAGCAGCAATTGCCTGTGCACCGCCAGACAGGAAAATCCGGTCAACACCGCACAAAGCAGCTGCAATCAAAATATCTGGATTTGGTGTACCGTCTTTTCTCGGCGGTGTTACCATGATAATTTCTTTTACGCCAGCAATTTTTGCAGGAACAGCATTCATGATAACGCTGGACGGATAAGCAGCTGTACCGCCCGGTACATACAAACCAACACGTTCCAGACCTCTTACACGCTGTCCTAAAATCACACCGTTTGCCATTGGGTGAATAAAGCCCTGTTCCACCTGACGCTGGTGGAAATCCCGTACATTTTCGATGGCGTTTAACATAGCATCTACAAATGCTTGGTCAGCATCGGTCAAAGCATCATTGATAACCTCTCTCGGTACTTCGTAATATTCCGGCAAGCTGCCATCAAATTTTAAGGTATAATTTTTAACAGCATCATCACCGCCAGCTTTTACTGTTTTCAGAATTTCCTGTACGGTTTCTGTTACACGCTGATTGGTTTCGCCTGTTCTTTCATCCAACAACTGAAAAAATGCTTCCCGTTCTTCTGCAACGCTTGCATTGATTTGCTTCATGGTAATCATGCTTATAATACCTCCTCGATTTTTTGAATCAACGATTCAATTTCCTGTTGCCGCATCTTCAGGCTGACAACATTTGCAATCAGTCTTGCAGAAATCGGAACGATTTCTTCGACAACTTCTAGTCCATTTTCTTTCAGGGTTACCCCTGTTTCTACAATGTCTACGATTCCGTCTGACAGTTCCAGCAGCGGTGCTAACTCTACAGAACCTTCGATTTTTACAATGTCAACATCCATGCCCTTGCTTTCAAAAAATCGGCGTGCAATGTTTGGATACTTGGTTGCAATGCACTTGACACCATATCCGCTGTAAAAATCTGTTCCCTTTTTGGTTGCCAGTGCAAACCGGCACTTTCCAAATCCCAAATCTGCCAGTTCAAAGAACTTACCGGACATTTCCAGAATGGTATCTTTTCCGACAACGCCCAAATCACAAACGCCATGTTCCACATAGGTGATGACATCGGCAGCCTTGGAAAGTACAACTTCCATATTTCCATCCGGAATCGGCAAAATCAATCGTCTGCCCTTATTATGTACCGCTTCGCAATCATAACCCAGCTTTTCCAGCAAGCCAACGGTATCCTTTTCCAAACGTCCTTTTGTCAACGCAATTCTCAGCGGTTTTGTCATAATACTGTGACCTCCGTAACTTCTTTTTCTACTTGATATAAGGTGGAAATCTTCCGATTCTTTGCATAGTCCAATGCTGCTTCTGCGGAGGATACCAGTGCAAATTCTACAGTCAATCCTGCTTCTCGTTTGGTTTCTGCCAGTGCAATGGCAGCTGCTTCATAGCCTGGTGCTGCATAAATGGCAGCATCAGCCGCTTTCTTTGTCCGTGGATTCTTTTTCATGGCAACCTTTGCAACGGCATCTACATTGACGGCAAAGCCGACTGCCGGAACATCATAGCCAAAGCTTGCCAGCAGCTTATTATACCGACCGCCAGACAAAACTTCATCGCCATAGCCTTCCAAATAGCCCTTGAGAATCATACCTGTGTAATAATCTGCCTTGTTGACAATGCCAAGATCCACGCTCAACCGTTCTGTTCCAATCAGTGCTGCAATTTCCTGATACAGTTTCCGCAGGTATTGCAACATTTCCTGAATCTGTGGCGTGCAGTAGAGCTGTTCCATCTTATCGAATACTTCTTCTCCACCAAACAAAGACGGCAGTTTCTTCAAAGCATGAATCAGCTGATTATCGCCCAGTGTGTCCAGTAAGTCATTCAATGCAGAATAGTTCTTTGTTTCAATCAGATACCGGATTTCTTCTTTGGTTGCCGGTGCAGCGTTCAATTCCCGCATCAATTCCTTGAAAATACCGGCATCGCCCAATTCCAGATAATAGCTGGTTTCGTTGCAGCGTTTCAGCACATCAATTGCCATGCTTGCCATTTCCAAATCTGCCATATAGGAATCTGAACCAATCAATTCCGCACCTGCCTGCATAAATTCATCGCTTCTGCCCTTCAATGCTGGTTCAAAGCGGTAAGCAGTCTGCATATAGCACAGCCGCTGTGGCAGCATAGCTTCCCGCAGACGGGTTGCAACAACTCTTGCAATCGGAGCAGTGGATTCCGGACGCAGTACAATCAGCCGTCCCTTGCTGTCGGTCAATTTATACAGCTGTTCTTGCGGATACTGAACGGCTTCTGACTGAAAAACATCAAAAAATTCCAATCCCGGTGTTACCAATTCATCATATCCCTGACTCTGAAAAACAGAACGAATTTTTTCTTCTGTTTCTCGCCGCACAAGGCATTCTTCTAATAATAAATCTTTTGTCCCTTCCGGCGTAATTCGATTATAATTTCTCATGTGTTCCTCCTAAAAGCACTTTACTATGCTACTATGGTAACATAATACCACGCTATCACAATTTTGTCAAGTTAAAAGAGGGTCATTTGACTGGATTTCGGCAAATTGCCGAATGCATTCAACTTTTCCAATGTTTCTATGACTGTTTTCGATGCTCCGCTGCGGTTCTGGAATTCTTCGATAGAGATAAAATCCCGTTTCTGTGCTGCTTCATACAATGCATTGGCAGCTGACAATCCAATGCCGCTGATTGCAGAAAATGGAATCCGGATTTTCTCATCCTCTACCAGATACTGCGAAGCGTGTGAACGATACAAATCAATCGGCAGGAAATCCAATCCCCGACACAGCATTTCATTGATAATATAGAGCAAATCCAACTGGTCAGACTCTTTCTTTGTGCGTTCGTTGCCCTTTTCTCGCAGTTCTTCAATGCGGTTATGAACGGCTTCTTTTCCCTGCATAACCAGTTCCACATCAAAGTCATCCCCACGGGTGCTGAAATAAACTGCATAATATGCCAATGGACGATATAATTTAAACCATCCCAATTTAATGGCAGCGGTTACATAAGCAGCCGCATGGGCTTTCGGGAACATGTATTTGATTTTCAAGCAGCTGTCAATGTACCAATCTGGAACATTGTGGTCTTTCAGCATTTGAATCCGCTCTGGCGTAAAGGTTTTTGGAGCTTTTCCCTTTCGGGTGTCTTCCATAATCTGAAAGGCTTGCTTTGGCTCTACGCCCTTATGCAGCAGATAAGTCATAATACTATCTCTCGTTCCGATTACATCAGAAATGGTACACGTTCCGTTGTCAATCAAATCCTTTGCATTTCCAAGCCATACGTCTGTACCGTGGGACAAGCCAGAAACCTGTAAAAAGTCACTGAACTTCGTTGGATTGGAATCCAGCAGCATTTGAATGGTAAAACCAGTGCCCATTTCCGGAATGCCCAGACTGCCTGTCTTGCAATAAATATCTTTTCCCGATACACCCAGTTCTTCTGCATGGGTACACATCCGAATGACACGAGGGTCTGTCGTGGGAACTTCCCGAATATCCAAACCTGTGATGTTTTCCAAGTGTCGGTACATCGTTGGAACAACGTGTCCCAATTCATCCAGTTTCAAAATCGTATCGTGCAGAGAATGAAAGTCGAAATGTGTTGTAATGACATCTGAATCCGCTGAATCAGCAGGATGCTGCACAGGGGTAAAGTCATATACATCATAATCATTCGGCACAACGACCATACCGCCCGGATGCTGTCCCGTTGTTCGCTTGATGCCGGTGCAGCCAATGGAAAGACGATTGATTTCTGTTGGACTGCAAGTAATGCCCCGTTCGTCCAGATATTTTTTCACATAACCATACGCAGTTTTATCTGCCACAGCGGCAATCGTTCCGGCTTTAAACACATTATCTCGCCCGAACAGTTCTTCTGTGTAACGATGGGCAGAAGATTGATATTCACTCGAGAAATTCAAGTCAATATCCGGTGCTTTATCACCATCGAATCCCAAAAATGTTTCAAATGGAATATCATGCCCATCTCTGTTCATTTCTGTTCCGCATTTCGGGCACTTCTTTGCTGGCAAGTCGAATCCAGAACCAACGCTGCCATCTGTAATAAATTCACTGTGCTTGCATTTCGGGCAGACATAATGCGGTGCAAGCGGATTGACTTCTGAAATACCTGCCATAGATGCAACGAAAGAAGAACCAACAGAACCTCTCGAACCAACTTCATAGCCATGTGCAACGCTATCCCAAACTAGTTTCTGTGCAATGATATACAGCACGGCAAACCCGTGCTTGATAATCGAACCCAATTCTCGATTCAATCGCTTTTCAACCAGTTCTGGCAACGGGTCGCCATAGATTTCTTTTGCCTTTTCATTGGTGATTCGTGTTAAGTCCTCTTCTGCTCCGTCAATATTTGGCGTAAAAGTCCCCTTTGGAATTGGTCGAATGTGTTCAATACAATCTGCAATGCGATTTGTATTCTCCACAACCACTTCATATGCCTTTTCTTTTCCCAGATAAGAAAACTCTTCCAGCATTTCGTCTGTTGTCCGAAAATACAACGGCGGTTGGAATTTGGCATCGTCATAACCTTGTCCAGCCTGCAAAATCTCTCGGAATTTTGCATCACCCGGATCCATAAAATGCACATCACAGGTTGCACAAACTGGCATATTTAATTCTTCACCCAGTTTGACAATGGCACGGTTATAATCTCGCAGTTCTTCTCGATTGGCAGCCGTTCCATTTCGCATCATAAAGGCGTTGTTCAAATCCGGCTGAATTTCCAGATAATCATAGAATTTTGCCAGTTCTACGATTTCTTCATGCGGACGGTTTTCCACCAGTGCACGGAACAATTCGCCTGCTTCGCAGGCACTGCCGAAAATCAAACCTTCTCGGTGTTCCTGTAAAACAGATTTCGGCAACAGTGGCTTTCGATAGAAGTACTTCAGATGACCGTAAGAAATCAACTTGTACAAGTTTTTCAAGCCTGCCTGATTTCGTACCAGAATAATTTGATGGTAGGATTTCAGTTTCTTGACATCAATTTCTTCTGTTTTCGTGTTCAGCTCTGCCAGCGTTTGCAATCCCTTTTCCTGAATCAGCTGCGACACCAACTTGACATAAATTTTCGCCAGCATCTGGGCATCATTGCAGGCACGGTGATGGTCAAACTTTCCGAGCTTCAAGGCCTTTGCAACGGAATCTAATTTATGTTTTGCGATGTTCGGCAGCATCACTTGACTTAAAATCAAAGTATCCAATGTTACAAAAGAGAACGAAATATTCTGCCGTTCACAAGCATTCCGGATGAAAGACGTATCAAATCGGGCATTATGTGCCGCCAAAACGGGTTTTTCTGAGCCGCAAAATTCCATGAACTGTTGAATGGCTTCTCGTTCGCCCGGAGCATTCGCAACCATTTGATCTGTGATTCCGGTCAACTCTACGATTTTCGGCGGAATCGGCTTCCCCGGATTCACCATGATGGAAAATGTATCTACAATTTGCAGATTTCGCAGTTTTACTGCACCGATTTCCGTCAAGCGGTCTTTCGTATAACTCAAACCTGTTGTTTCTACGTCGAAAATAATGATTTCATCTTGCAAACTGCGTGGATCTGATTCATCAATAATCGTTTTCTTTTGCAGGTCGTTGACTACATACGCTTCGCAACCATAGATAATCTTAAAGTTCGGGTCTTTTGTTGCATTCCAAGCATTCATTGCATCCGGAAACGCCTGTGCAATTCCGTGGTCGGTGATGGCAATTGCCGGGTGTCCCCATTCATGTGCCCGATTGACCAGCTTTCCAGCTTCTGTAATTGCATCCATCTGCGACATTGCTGTATGGCAGTGCAATTCCACTCGCTTTTTCTCTGCATGATCTTCTTTTTTCTTACGCTGCACCATCATAATCGAATCCGGTTTCAATACCATTTCACGTGCAAAATTATCGTAATCAATCCGACCCAGCAGCAGCAAGGTACTGCCTTTCTTGATTTCACTCAGTGGAATTTTTTTCAAGTTTTCTGTGGTATCAAACAGCTTGACCAAAACGGAATTTTCATAGTCTGTGACTTGATACGTTGCAACCGTGCGTTCGCCTCGTACTTCTCGCACTTCCATCGCAAATACATCTGCTAAAATAACAGAACGCTGTCCCTCTCGACCCAGAGCCTCTGTAATGGAAATGGGATTGTCCCGAATTGTTCTGCCTTTTATCAAAGTTGCACTGCCCGGCACAACGTTTTCCAATTCTACAGACAAGGCAACTGGCTTTGATTTTGCTGGCTCTGCCTTATCGGATGATTTGGTTGGAGCAGTGGCTTGCAGCTGTTCTGTATGTTTGGAAACGGTCTTTTCTGCGGTTTCCTGCATCTGCTGATAGGATTCCGTAGAAACAGCAGCTTCTCCAAGGATTTCCACCTTGATGGACACGGAAAACAACCGTTGCAGCAAGTTTTGCAACTGTTCTGCTACATGATACCGCTGCACAATTTCATACCCGCCATTTTTCAAGGTAATTGTCCAGTTTTGTCCGTCCTGCTGAATCTGTGCATGGTCAAAAAAGCCGTTTACAACGGGTTGCTCTCGCTTTAAAAGTTGCAGCAACTCTGGAAAATATGCCGTTTGGCAGAGTGTTGCTGCATAGTTGGGAGCAATCCGAACGGTTTCAATTTCTAGTGCTTGCTGTAAGGTTTTTTCCAGAGAAAAAAGGTCGTTTGCCGGAACAAGCTGCGGAAATGTCACATAAAAAGTCAATCGTGTGAGGTTTTCTGCATAGGTCAGCCGGTATAGCATACCATCCTGCATGGAATCCGGCATTGTTTGGATATAGGAGTCTAAAAAATCGGAAAATCGTAAGGTTTCCATGGGATGCACGCCTTTCATTAAAATTTCTCTATTTCCTTCATCAGTTCTGTTACAATTTCTGATTCTGGAATCTTTCGCAGAACTTCTCCCTTTTTAAAGAGGACTGCACAGCCATCTCCGCCAGCAATTCCAATATCTGCTTCTCTTGCTTCGCCTGGGCCGTTTACAACGCAGCCCATAACAGCAACCTTAATATCCTTGTCCACATTTGCCAATGCCGCTTCGACCTCTTTTGCAGTCTGAACCAAATCAATTCTCGTTCTGCCGCAAGTTGGACAAGCAACCAATTCTGGGCCGCCACGCAAACCCATGCACTTTAAAATATCCTTTGCAGCGGTAATTTCCTGTATTGGGTCATCCGTCAGAGATACCCGAATCGTTGCACCAATGCCATCATGCAGCAATGCTCCAATGCCGATTGCCGATTTAATCAGCCCCATATGTGCTGTTCCAGCTTCTGTTACGCCAAGATGCAGCGGATATGCACACTGCTGTGCTGCCAGTCGATACGCATCAATCATGGTGGAGACAGTAGAAGATTTCATGGAAATCACAATATCAGTAAAGTCGCAATCTTCCAGCATTTTGACGTGCCGCATGGCACTTTCCACCAGAGCTTCTGCTGTTGGTGCACCATATTTTGCAAGCAAATCCTTTTCCAGTGAGCCAGAATTGACCCCGATACGAATCGGAATTTGCTTCGACTGACAGGCGGCAACGACTTGCCGCACCCGATCCATTCCGCCAATGTTGCCAGGATTGATGCGAATCTTATCAATCCCGGCTGCAACTGCCTCCAACGCAAGCCGATAATCAAAATGAATATCGGCAACCAGTGGAATCTTTACCGCTTCTTTAATCGCTGGAATCAGCTTCAATGCTTCTTTGTCTGGGATTGCAGCCCGTAAAATTTCACAGCCTGCCTGCTCCAATGCTTTTGCCTGTGCGACACTACCAGCAATGTCGTCTGAACGGGTATTCAACATGGATTGAATATAGATGTGCTTGCCATCCAATACACAATCGCCCACTCGTACTGCCTTTTTTTGCATATTTAACACTCCTTTCTATGTTAATGAAAAATCCGTGTGACATCCTGTACTGTCACCACAATCATCAATAAAAACAACGCTGCCATCCCAAGCAAATGCACAAGTGCTTCGTGTTCTTTTTTCACTGGTTTCCGGCGAATGGCTTCCAGGAACAAGAACCAGAATCGGCTTCCATCTAAGCCCGGAATCGGCAGCAGATTAAAAATACCAACATTGATGGTAATAAAAATCGTCAGATGCAGAACAGAAGAAATCCGTTCCGCAGCAGTTGCTCCTGCGGTTGCTGCATTACTGATGACTTCTACTGTTCCAACCGGTCCAGATAAGTCCTGAATGCCATATTTTCCGGTTACCAGTTCTGTCAACGACATCCATATGAGTTTTCCCGTTGCAACGGTATCCTTTGCCGCATAGGAAAGCACATGAAAGACGGTTTTCTGCTGCGGCTCTAAAGAAAAGTCCAACCAATCGTTGTTTTCCTGATCCCGAAATGTAACATCCTGCAATTTTACTTTTTTTCCATCCCGTTCTACAACAACTGTAAACGGTTCACCGGATTCATTGCTTAATTTATATTGCAAATCGGTAATGGTAAAAATGTGAGAGCCATTCAGCGAAACAATCGTATCACCTGCCTGTAAACCGCAAGTGTTACTCGTTGCCTGCTCGTGAAATCCATGAATCGTATTGCTGATGAGATAGGGGTCGCTGCAAGTGGTTGCAATTAACAACACAAATCCCAATACCAGATTCATGAAAGCTCCTGCCAGCACGACAATCATTCTTCGCCATACTGGTTTTTGATCAAATGCACGAGCATTTTTACTCTCTGCATCTTCTCCTTCCATCGAACAAAATCCGCCAATCGGAAACAGTCGCAGAGAATACAGCGTTTCTCCCTTTTGAAAACGAAAAATCTTTGGCCCCATACCAATTGCAAATTCATTGACTTGAATGCCATTTCGCTTTGCTGCTATAAAATGCCCAAATTCATGAATGGCAATGATACAGCCGAAAATCAAAATCGCAAGTAAAATCGACCAGATGGTTGTCATGCGTGGATGCTCCTTTCTTCCCTGTGCAAGTTTCTGATTTTAAAACCCCATTTATTTTTGAATCAGATTTTGCACCAGTTCCCGTGCTTTTTGGTCTGTCTTTAAAACATCCGCACAAGTATGCAGTTCTGGTGTTTCCACTGTCCGCATGGCAGTTTCTACATAGTCTGCAATCTCCAAAAATCCAATCTTTCCCTGTAAAAATGCCTGTACGGCAATTTCATTTGCACCATTCATGACGCAAGGCAGCAATCCGCCTGCCTGCATGGCTTTCTTTGCAAGTGCCAAGCAACGGAATGTCTGTTCATCTGGTTCAGCAAATGTCAGCGTTGCATACTGTGTCAGGGACAATGGTGCTACTGGGCAAGGCTTCCGCTCCGGATATAAAATGGCATATTGAATCGGCAGCCGCATATCTGGAACGCCCAGCTGTGCAATAACAGAATTATCTGCATACATCACGCCGGAATGCATGACACTTTGCCGATGAACCAGTACGGTGATTTGTTCCGGCTGCAAGTCAAAAAGCCACTTTGCTTCCAAGCACTCCAAGCCCTTATTCATCATGGTTGCAGAGTCAATGGTCACTTTATTGCCCATATTCCAATTCGGATGCTTCAGAGCATCCGCAGCAGTTACGGTTTGCAGCTGTTCTCTGGTATAGCCATAAAAAGGACCACCGGATGCAGTCAGCAGAATTTCCTTCACAGGATTGTGTGCGTTCCCCTGCAAACACTGGAAAATCGCAGAATGTTCACTATCGACTGGCAAGATTGCAACGCCCTTTTCTGCTGCGGCTTTCATCACCAGTTCTCCACCAGCAACCAAAGTTTCTTTATTTGCAAGTGCAACATCAATACCAGCTGCAATTGCTGCCAAAGTCGGCTGTAAACCAACCATTCCAACGACCGAATTTAAAACTAAATTTGCGTGCGTATCCGATGCCAGTTCACACAAGCCATCCATTCCAGTGAGGATTTCCACAGATACATCTGACAGTGCATCCCGCAATGCTGGATAACAACTTTCGTCAAAAATACAAACCTTTTTTGGATGAAATTTCCGCACCTGCTGTTCCAGCAAAGAAACATTGTGATAAGCTGCCAACGCATAGACTTCCAAGCCATGCATCCGTACGACATCTAATGTCTGCGTTCCGATAGAACCGGTAGAACCAAGCAGAGTGATGATCTTTTTCATAGGGTTTTGTTCCTCCTATATCGAAACAACACCCCTTCGATTTGGGGAAGGGGTGTGTTCATCGTAATTTTCACTGCTTTTATTTGTGATAAATCGAAAGCAGGGTATTTAAAACATAGAAAACCGGAACAGTAAATAATGCACTGTCAAACCGATCCATTACACCGCCATGTCCCGGCATGATATTTCCGAAATCTTTCATGCTGCATTGCCGTTTTAAAATCGAGGCAGTCAAGTCGCCCAGCACGCTGATAACCGCACAAGCGGCTGCAATCACAATGACCCAGACATACCGCACCTTGACTTCTGCAACGCTGCCATAAATCAAGCTGAATACAAAGAAAACCACAATGGTCGATGCAATTCCGCCCAAGAAACCTTCTATGGTTTTCTTCGGGCTGACTTCCGGACAAAGCTTGTGTTTTCCAAGAAATGTTCCCGTAAAATATGCACCAGTATCGGCAATCCAAGCTGCACACAATGCCAAGATGACGTAAATCAACCCGAATTGTGCATCTGACTGCAACAGTACTTGCAGCAAGCCAAGTGCCCTTGTTACAAACAGCATGGAAACCATCATGAAGCAAACTTGATCCATTTTCAGCCGTTTATGCTGTACAACACCATCTAAGAACAAAATCATAATAGCGGCAATCATCACCACTTCAGTAATCTGTTCCAGATGGAAAAACTGTAAAATCGGTGCAGAGATGGTGTAGAGCAGTGCGGCATAAAAAGAAATTCGATACCGCAGACAGCCCTTTGCCCGAAACAGTTCAAAAATTGCAATCGCACAAATGGCTGCAATACAGAGCGGAAAAACAATGGTCTTATGTAAAAGCAATACGACAACGAGCAGAACAACCGCAACTGCTCCAGAAATGATACGCACTTTCATTGTCAAACACCTCCGAACCGTCTGCCACGCTTTGCATATGCAATCAATGCTTTATTCAACTCTGCCCGTGAGAAATCCGGCCAGAGAACATTGGTGAAATAATACTCTGCATAGGCACATTGCCAGATCAGAAAGTTAGACAATCTTAACTCCCCACTCGGACGAATCAGCAAATCCACATCAGGAACTTCTTTGGTATACAGATGCTGGGAAATGGTATCCTCTGTAATATCAGAGATTTGCAGTTTCCCTGCCTGTACTTCCTCTGCAATCAACTGGGTTGCGTGCTTGATTTCATCTCTGCCGCCGTAATTGATGGCAAGCAGCAGATTCATTTTATGGTACTTCGCAGAGTCTGCTTCCAGTTCCAGCATTCGTTTTTGAATGCGTTCCGGCAGGCGGCTCTTATCTCCAATAAAAATCATACGCACTTCTTGTTCCAGATATTCATCACAGTCATTCAAGTACTGCCAGAGCAAATCCATGATTGCATCGACTTCTTCTTTTGGACGCTTCCAGTTCTCTGTTGAAAATACATAAAAAGAAATATTCTGAATTCCAATCGAACGGCAATAACGAGTCAGGTCGTGGAAGGTTTTTGCACCTTCCCGATGCCCGAACTTTCTTGGCATACCCCGTTTGGTTGCCCAACGGCCGTTTCCATCCATAATAAATCCAATATGTTTCGGCAGCTGCTCCGGCACTGGCAAAGTATCTGTCGATACCGCTTTTCTTCGAAACGGTAATGCCATTCTGTCTTACCTCCCTCTGTCGTTAGATGCTCATGATTTCCTTTTCCTTATCGGAAACGTGCTGATCCACCTTGTCACAATACTTGTCGGTCAGCTTCTGAACATCCTTTTCACCGGACTTCATATCGTCTTCAGTCAGTTCGCCGTCCTTTTTCTTTGCCTTCATCTTGTCCATTGCTTCCCGTCTAACATTCCGGACAGCAACCTTGCATTCTTCGCCGTACTTCTTGATGGACTTGCAGAGGTCTTTTCTGCGTTCTTCGGTCAGCTGCGGGAATACCAGACGCAGTACCTTGCCATCGTTGGTCGGTGTGATACCGATATCAGAATTCAGGATGGCTTTTTCAATGGCTTTCAGTGTAGAAACATCCCACGGCTGAATGACCAGAATTCTTGCTTCTGCAACAGAAACGGCAGCCATCTGATTGATTGGTGTCATTGCACCATAGTAATCAACAGAAACCTTTTCCAGAACAGCTGGGTTTGCACGTCCAGCACGAATGGTAGAATATTCATAGTCCAAGCGATCCAATGCCTTCTGCATTTTGGATTCTGCATCTTTTAAAATTGTTTTCATATTAATTGTCTTCTCCGCAAAATTGGGAGAAACTCCTTTCTTGTTATAATTTAGCCTTCTGAAACGACAGTTCCGACCGGTTCGCCCATAATGGCATCATAAATGTTGTCCGGACGATTCAAGTCAAATACCAACATTGGCATTTTGTTATCCCGACACATGGAGGCAGCAGTACTATCCATAACTGCCAGAGCACTGCTCAGAACATCACTAAACGTGATTTTTTCGTAACGAACGGCATCCGTGTACTTGTGCGGGTCTTTGTCATAAACACCGTCTACCATGGTTGCTTTCAAGAGAATATCTGCTTCGATTTCCACAGCACGCAGAGTTGCTGCAGTATCGGTAGAGAAGAACGGGCTTCCTGTTCCGCAACCAAAGATGACAACTCTACCTTTTTTCAGGTGGCTGATGGCTTTGTTCCGAATGTACGGTTCTGCAATCTGCTGCATGCTGATGGCAGTCTGTACCCGAACATCAACGCCCAAAGCTTCCATCGCATCTGCAACCGCAAGGGCATTCATGGTTGTTGCAAGCATCCCGATGTGGTCCGCTCTGGTACGATCCATATTTCCGGAGGAACGACCACGCCAGAAATTTCCGCCGCCGACAACAATGCCAATTTCTGCCCCAGCATCGACACACTTTTTAATGCTGGCACAAATTTCATTGATCACGTTAAAATCCAGACCAGTCTTTTGATTACCAGCCAGTGCTTCTCCGCTCAATTTCAGAACCACTCGTTTGTACTTTAATCCCATTGGATTTCCTTCCTTTCTGTTTCTGTTGTTCCGTCTAAGCCGAATGCAAGTTTTTCATTCGCTTCTATTTCTATTTTACACGATTTTCCGGCAAATGTAAAGCTGTTTTTTGCAAAAAATTATAAAAAAATGGGGGCATAGAACATTTCATCCTATGCCCCCACCGTAATTTTCATTACTTAATCATGCTTGCAATTTCTTCTGCAAAATTATCTGCTTTCTTTTCGATGCCTTCGCCACGTTCAAAGCATACATAACCTGTAATGTCGATGGTTGTGCCAGCAGCCTTTGCAACGCTGTCAACATACTGCTTGACATTCATAGAGCCATCCTTTACAAAGGTCTGTTCCAGCAGGCAGTTTTCAGAATAATACTTGCCAACCTTGCCTTCTGCGATCTTTGCCAGAACCTGCTGCGGCTTGGTCTTCATCTTCGGGTCTTCTGCCATCTGTGCCAGAACAACGGTCTTTTCTTCTTCCAGAACAGTTGCCGGAACATCTTCCCGCTTCAGGTAAGACGGCTTCATTGCTGCGATCTGCAGTGCACAATCCTTAGCAGCTGTCAGAACAGCTTCGGATGCACCTGCCGGAGAAGCAGCCTGTACCAGAACGCCAATCTTGCCGCCACCGTGGATGTACGGAACCAGAATGCCTTCCAGTCTTGTGAACCGACGAATCTGCAGGTTTTCCCGAATCTTCAGGAACAGTTCCTGGAGTGCTTCGTCAACAGTAGCAGTACCGCCAGCAATGACGGTGCTCTTCAAAGCTTCTACGTCAGCCGGATTCTTTTCAATAATGGTATCTGCAACGGTGTTTACAAATGCCTTGAATTCGTCTGTATTTGCAACGAAGTCGGTTTCAGAGTTTACTTCTACGACGCAACCAACGGTGTGATCTGCATTTACCTTTGCAATAACCATACCTTCAGCCGCAACTCTGCCAGCCTTCTTTGCCTGTGTAGCCAGTCCCTTTTCTCTCAGAATCAGCATTGCCTTTTCTACATCGCCGTCAGCTTCTGTCAGAGCCTTCTTGCAATCCATCATACCAACGCCGGTATTCTTACGCAGTTCATTGACATCTTTTGCTGTAAAATTTGCCATTGGTTTTTCCTCCTGTAAGTTTGATATTTTTTCCGAAAAACAACCCGAACAGGAACACTGCCGATTCGGGTTGCTCATTTCCAGTATCTGTACTTTATTCAGCAGCTTCTGCGGTTTCTTCTGCAGCTTCTTCAGCGGCAGCAGTAGCAGCTTCTGCGTCTGCACCCTGTCTGCCTTCGATGATTGCATCTGCCATTACGCCAGCGATCAGCTTAACGGCACGGATTGCGTCATCGTTACCCGGAATAACATAATCAATTTCATCCGGATCACAGTTGGTGTCTACGATTGCAACGATCGGAATATTCAGCTTCTTTGCTTCTGCAACAGCGATCCGTTCTTTTCTCGGGTCAACGATGAAGAGTGCACCCGGCAGCTTCTTCATGTCCTTGATACCGCCCAAGAACTTTTCGAGCTTTTCGATTTCGAGCTGGAGCTTGCTGACTTCCTTCTTCGGCAGCAGATCGAATGTACCATCTGTTTCCATTTCGTGCAGCTGTTCCAGTCTTTTGATTCTTCTCTGAATGGTGGTGAAGTTGGTCATCATACCGCCCAGCCAACGTGCATTTACATAATATGCACCAGCTCTCTGAGCTTCTTCCTTGATGGAATCGCCAGCCTGCTTCTTGGTACCAACAAACAGAACAGATTCGCCCTGTGCAGCCAGGTCGCGAACGAACATATAAGCTTCGTCCAGCTTCTTAACGGTCTTCTGCAGGTCGATGATGTAGATGCCGTTCCGTTCGGTAAAGATGTATGGAGCCATTTTCGGGTTCCATCTTCTGGTCTGGTGACCAAAGTGTACGCCAGCTTCCAAGAGCTGCTTCATTGATACTACGCCCATTGTGTAGTCCTCCTAAAAAATTTGGTTTTTCCTCCGCCTTGCCGGATGACCGCAAAAACGACTTTTCCATAGAAAAGCACCGAGTTTTTACAGGGCAGGCGTGTGGATTGCTTTTTTAGTATAACACACTCCCTCAAAAAATGCAAGCTTTTTACATTTGTTGAAATCACGGTTTTTTTCATAAATCTGATTACTTTTTTAGAATATCTGTACAATTCTCGTGCGGAATACAAACCAAAATCACATCTTTCCCCACAAGTTGTACCCTTGTAAAAGGAATCGCAATGGTTTCTCTTGCTCCGAACCATCCAAAAAAACGTGGTTTTCCATATAAAATAAGTGCCTCTATTGTATGCGTCTGCGTATCCACCCGCACATCGTCCACATATCCTAAATTTTCTCCATCACAGACGTTGATGACATCTTTTTCTCGCAATTCTTCTATACAGCACAGCATTTTCTTCTCCTTTTCTCAATATTTGTTATTTTGATTTACACTTTTTCAATTAACTATTTTCCGTATGTTCTGCGTTGTAAACATATTTTTGTCAGTTTTCTAGCATTTATATCATTTTTATCGCTTTTTGTCATGCAAGTCATTGACGTGCGTTGTTTCTTTTTGTATAATATAAGAAAATACAGTTCCATAAAAGCGATATACTGTGTTTTGGCTTGATTATTTTTCTGATTTCGTTTCTATTTGAGAGAAAAGAAAAATATAATCTCTTAAGAAACCATTGGGCAAAAGAAAAAGAAATGCCGGACAGAACATCAGTCAAGCACGATATCAATAAAAAATAGAAAGATTTGAGGGAATCACGATGACTTTGAAGATTAATTTGCAGAAGAGTGTAGCAGAAATGTTAGTTCTTTCCATTCTGAACAATGGTACCATGTACGGCTACCAGCTGATTCAGGAACTGGAAGCACAGAGCAAGGGTCTGTTCAGCATCAAGGAAGGTACGCTGTATCCGCTGCTGTATCGCCTGATTGACAACAACATGGTTAGCTTTGAAAAGAAGCTCGTTGGTAAGAGAAGAACCCGTGTTTATTACAACATTACCGAAGATGGTAAGGAATACCTGCAGCAGATTCTGAAGAGCTATCAGGATATGGTTCAGGGTGTTGCTAACGTTCTGGTGAAGAATGGTCAGTCCATTCACATTGTAACGGAATAAGTTCTACATACGTAGTTTTTGATAGGATATGATTTTCCCGCTCCCTTTAGAAGAGAGCGGGATTTTTTTATAATATCATAAATTTCATCGCAAGCAAAAAAAACAATCCGATAAACTGATAGATGAAAAAGAATTGCAGATACTTTGCAGGATTCGCTAGCTTCGATTTTGCATAATATTGATAAGCAATCAGGCTCGCCAAAGAAGCGATCGGCGTTCCCAAGCCGCCAATATCTACGCCCAGTAGCAGTTCTTTTCCCTGCTCCGTGAATCCAGAGAGCAAAACGGCTGCCGGAACATTGCTGATTACCTGACTCACAATGGCAGCGGTCAGGCAAACACCGCCGGATAATCCCTGCATCATCAGATTGCGAACCGGTTCAATTTGTTGTAGATTTCCGGAAAACAAGAAAAAGCAGACAAATGTCAACAGCAGTTCCCAGTCTACACGGCGAATCAATGCTCGATCTGTTACAATCATACCAAGCAAAACAACGCAAAAACAAATTACATGCGTTACAAATCCGGCAACTGTTGCCAGACAAACAACGCCCAGCACACTATAAATTATGAGGTTCTTCTTTTGTGCGGATAATGACAAATGTGATTCTGTAGGAATTTCCGATGCAAGCGGTTGTTGTGGAATGAGAAGCAAAGAAAATAACAAACCAATATAACTAATTCCGACAATTGGCAAGATTGTCTTGAAAAATGTTCCCAAGGAAAAAGAATAGGTACTATATAGATATAAGTTCTGTGGGTTTCCAATTGGTGTTGCCATACTTCCAAGGTTTGCCGCAGCCGCTTCAATGACAACAATCCGCAGCAAAATTTTTCGTTGGTCATCCCGTTGCAAAAGGCTGCAAGTAAACGGCACAAATGTAATCAATGCCACATCATTGGTTACCAGCATGGAGAGAAAAAAGCAGAGATTCCAGAGCAAAAATGCCAGCATCCGACTGGATTTCAAGTGCTTGCAGCAGACATCTGCCAAGCTCTGAAAAACGCCAATTTTTCGGAATCCTGCCACCACTGCCATTAAGCAAAACAACATTGACAAGACATTCCAGTCCAAATAGCCCCAGGTTGCTGCACTGGGTGGATTCCAGAACATCGAAATTCCTGCTGCCAACGCTGCAAGAATGAGAACCACATGCTTTTTGAAAAATAACATCCATTTCATGCAAAAGACTTCTTTCTATTTCAATTTCTGTCGCAAAACCGTATTTATTGTAACAGAGAACCATTCATGTTGTCAAGGCTGCTTTTTTTGAAAAACGGACAAGATTATCATGAAATTTTCACCGGAAACAACTTGCATTCTCACAGGAAATATGATATAATTAAAAACTGAATTCTTATCCGATTTTTTCGGATGGAACGAGAGGTTTTATAGGGGTTCTCTTTAAATTACCCTTAAAATTGAGGATTAAGGAATGGTTTAAAATGAAACTGAGAAATAAATTACATGGTACGGCATTGGCTTTGAGTTTGTTTTTACTGCTGGGCACAGCAACTGCTTGCGGTTCGGATAACAATTCAGATTCTTCTGAAAAAGATTCCACTACAACTGCTGCGGAATCTTCCGATGAAACAACTGCAAATGATGCATCTTCAGACAGCGAAACAACCAGCAGTGATGGCTTGACCTTTGTCATTACCCTTTATCCGGATGATGCTCCGATTACTTGCGAAAACTTTGAAAATCTGGTATCTGATGGTTTCTATGACGGCTTGACCTTCCATCGAATTGTAGAAGACTTTATGGCACAGGGCGGTGACCCGAGCGGAAATGGTACTGGCGGCAGTGAAAAGACCATCAAGGGTGAATTTTCACAGAACGGCATTGACAATCCGCTTTCGCACACCAGAGGTGTCGTTTCTATGGCTCGTTCCAGCGATCCAGATAGTGCTTCCAGCCAGTTCTTCATCTGCTACAGCGATGATGATACATTCTTGGATGGACAATATGCCGCTTTCGGCAAGGTAACAGAAGGCATGGATGTTGTTGACCGATTCTTAGACGTTCCTCGTTCTATGGGCAGCGATGGTGCAGTATCCTCTCCGAATACACCGATTACCATTGACCATGCTGTCATGATTGAGGCAGATGCAGACGGCAATCCACGGGCAGAATTTACCATGCAGGATTTTGGTGCATAAAAGATTCTATTTTTACAGCGATTGACAACGGCACGCTTGCATATTTCTGCTCGTGCCGTTCCGTATGTTCCAAATAGAGCGAATAGGAGAATTGTTATGACAAAGATTGAACGTTTTTTTGCAAACTTAAAAGAGAAAAAAGTAGCTTTTATCGGAACAGGTGTCACCAATAATGACATTATCCGCCTGTTCCTGAAAAAAGGGATTTCGATTACCCTGTTAGACCGGAAAACGCCGGAAAAACTTGGTGCAATTTATGAAGAACTGAAAGCAGCTGGCGTTGCTTTTCAGCTGGGTGATACCTATTTAGACCATCTGACCGATTTTGATGTTGTATTCCGTTCACCGGGAATGTATTACCATAATGAAAAATTGCAGGCTGCCAGAAAGCAGGGCGTTGTGATTACCACCGAAATGGAAGTGTTCTTCGATTTGTGCCCATGCAAGATTTATGCAGTTACTGGTTCAGACGGAAAGACCACAACCACAACGCTAATTTCTGAATTTTTGCAGGCTTCCGGCGTTACTGTTCACAAGGGCGGTAATATTGGTCGTGCCCTGCTCCCAATTATTGAACAGATTCAGGATACCGATGCAGCAGTTGTGGAACTCTCCAGTTTTCAGCTGCTCTCTATGCGGCAATCGCCGGATGTTGCTGTTATCACCAACATTGCACCGAATCACCTGGATGTACACGGAACAATGGAAGAATACATTCAGGCAAAAACAAACTTAATCGCCCACCAGAATGCATTCTCGAAAACGATTTTAAATGCAGACAATGCGTTGACTTGGAATCTTGCACCGATGGTAAGAGGTATGTTAGTTGCATTCACTAGAAAAACCGTTCCGGCTTATGGTGCTTTTCTGCGGGAAGATGGCATGCTTTGCTATCAGAACGGCGATACTTGTACACCAGTTGTTGCCGCTTCGGACATTCGGATTCCGGGCATCCACAACGTAGAAAATTATCTGGCTGCCATCAGTGCCGTTTGGGGCGAAGTTTCTACCGATGTCATTGTACAGGTTGCCAAAACCTTTGGCGGTGTGGAACACCGGATTGAATTCGTTCGGGAACGCAAGGGCGTAAAGTGGTATAATGACAGCATCGCAACCAGCCCGACCCGTGTTTTAGCTGGCTTGAATTCCTTCCAGACCAAATTGACCGTCATCATGGGCGGTTATGACAAGAAAATCCCGTTTGAACCAATGGCAGAAACTGTTTGCGACAAGGTGAAAACGGTTATCTTAATGGGCGTTACTGCTCCGAAAATTGAAGCTGCTATTCGTGGTGCGAAGAATTATCAGGAAGGACATCCGCAGCTCTTACACGTTGAAACCATGGAAGAAGCAGTTCAGACAGCAGATCAGATTACAAAACCGGGCGACATTGTAACACTTTCTCCAGCTTGTGCAAGCTTCGATAAGTATCCAAACTTTGAAGAACGGGGTCTGCACTATAAGAGATTGGTAAAGGAGCTGTCCGAATGAAGATAACCGCATTGCTGCGGAAACTGACTGCCATTCCTGGCGTTTCCGGTCGGGAAGCGGTCGTCAGTCAGCCGCTTTTAGAGTTATTGAAGGAATATTGTCCAGATGCTGCCCTTGTGCAGGGCAATATCATTGGAACATTTGGAAAACGGGAATCCGAAAAGCCGCACGTTTTATTAGACGCTCACTTTGACCAGGTTGGCTTGATTGTCACCTATATTGATGAAAATGGTTTTCTGAAAGTTGGCAATTTGGGCGGTTTGGATTTACGATTGTTTCCAGCACAAACCGTTACTGTTCATGGAACGTCTGACATTCCAGGGGTTGTTTGTGCCATGCCACCGCATCTACTCGCTGGAGATGCTGACGTAGCAGACATTACCGATATTTTGATTGATACCGGCTATTCCAAGGAAGAACTGGAAAAAATCGTTTCTTTGGGCGACATGATTTCTTTTGATGCACCATTTGAAGAACTCTGTGGTGACCGGATTTGCAGCCCGGCACTGGATGACCGTTGCGGCATTGCAGCTATTTTGTATGCACTTTCTCAGCTGGATGCAGAAACCTTGCCTTGCAGCGTAAGCGTGCTGTTCTCCGCTCAAGAAGAACTGGGTGAACGGGGTGCAAAAATTGCCGCCTATACCATTCAACCAGATATTGCATTGGCAGTCGATGTTAGCTTTGGAAGAGCCAATGAAGAAGCTCCTGAAAAATGCGGCAGTTTGGGCGGCGGTGCAATGATTGGCATTTCGCCTTCTCTCTCCGCTGAAGTCAGCCGTGATTTAAAGAACGTTGCAGAAACAGAACAGATTCCGTGGCAACCAGAAGTCATGGCTGGTACAACGGGAACAAATGCAGACCAATTTTCTGTTACCCGTGGCGGTGTAAAAGCCTGCACGGTTTCCATTCCGCTGCGGTATATGCATACACCAGCAGAAGTCATTGCATTGTCCGACGTGACTGCAACGGGTGATTTGCTGGCAGCTTATCTGAGGGGGTGCAAGACATGCTGAACCATTTAGAATCTCTTTGCCGTCTTTGCGGTGCATCCGGACAGGAACATCCGGTTCGGGATTATCTCATCGAACAAATCAAACCGCTGGGACTTCCCTATCAGGTTGACCCTCTTGGCAACTTGATTGTAGAGAAAAAAGGCAAGCAGACCACTCCCAAAAAATGGATGATTGGGGCACACATGGACGAAGTTGGCTTGATTGTCACCTATATCAATGAAAATGGTACAATGAAATTAGCACCTGTCGGCGGAATTGACCCATCTGTTGTAATTGGCAGAGCCGTGCAGGTTGGGGAACAGCGGATTCCGGGCGTGATTGGTGCAAAGCCGATTCACCTGCTCTCAAGAGAAGACCGCAAAAAAGCACCGTCTTTCTCTAACCTGTATTTGGACATTGGTGCAGCTAATCGAGAAGAAGCGGAACAATTCGTTCAGCCGGGCACATATGCACATTTCCGTTCTGGTTATACGCTGCTTGGCGGTGGAAAACTGGTTCGCAGCAAGGCTCTGGATGACCGCATTGGCTGTGCCATTCTGTTGGATTTGCTGCAAAAAGATGTTCCATATGATTTTACCGCTGCATTTCATGTACAAGAAGAAATTGGGCTGCGTGGTGCAAAAGCAGCTGCCTACACCATCAACCCAGACTTTGCATTGATTCTGGAAACAACGACTGCAGCCGATTTCTCTTCTGCACAGGGCGATGCAAAAGTTTGCCAGCTTGGAAAAGGTCCGGTTGTATCCTTTATGGATCGCAGCACATTATATGACCGTGAACTGTATCGTTTGGCTTTCTCACTCTGTAAAGAGGCAGGCATTCCCTGCCAGACCAAAACCCGCATTGCAGGCGGAAACGACAGCGGAGCGGTTCATGTCAGCCGGAACGGCGTTCGGACATTGGCAATTTCTGCACCATGCAGAAATCTACACTCCCCTTCTTGTGTTGCAAACTTGTCTGATATTCAGCACTGTGCAACACTGGCTGCATTACTTTTACAACAGGCGGGATCCTTGTTATGATTACACAAATGCAAAACCTTACAGATGCAGAACATGCCATCTTAAATCAAACTTGGCGTGGCAAGAAAATCCTCTCATATTTACAGGCATACGGATTTGACTATGAATTTTGCCGGAGTTTTCGCCTGACAGAGGGAGAGAAAACCGGCTGGATGCTGTTGTTTAACGCAACTTTGATGATTTGTGCAGAGAAACCCGTTGCACTCGAAGAAACGAAAACATTTGTAGAAATGCATTTACCATTTCGCATTGAATGCCCGGCAAGTTTTCTTCCAACGCTGGTAACCCTGCCAAATTATCAGAAATTGCGGAGGACGATGTTTGTTTTAACACCGCAGCCAGTTTCAGAAGAATTTCAGCCGGAAGCGGTACAGAAACAGCCTGATTTGACAGCAGTTTATCAAATCTTACACGAAGGATTTCCCAACCTGCTTTCCTATCCGCTCTGGCTGACGGATACCTCTCATCGTTGTCGGCATGGTATCAGTCAAGTGCTGACTTATCGGGACAGCACAACCGTTACTATTTTGTTCGACATTGAAAATCATGTTCTGGTGGGACAAGTTGCAACTTGTGCGGCTGCTCGTGGCAGCGGATACGCCAGAGATTTTCTGCACTGGCTGGCAAACCAGCTGCAACAACAGGGAAAATATGCGGTCTTGTATGCGTTGGATATTCGCGTCAGCTTTTACCAGGAAATCGGGTTTGAAGCTGCGGACACCGAATGGGTCTTAGAACGTTCGGACATTGAAAAAGAGGACGTTACGAAAGGAGCTTTGCAATAAGCAAAATGATGAAAGAAATACAATCTTTTTTTGAAATTGATGACCGCCTTTGTGCGTTAGCAGAACAGGCAGAAGAACGCTGCAAGCCCGTCTTTGCTGCAATTGACCAGCGAGCTGCTTATAATGGTGCAAAAGTATTGAAGGCGTTTCAGAATAATCGAGTGAGTGAACCTTGTTTTTATGGCAGCACTGGCTATGGATATGGCGATCAGGGCAGAGAAGTTTTAGATAAAGTTGTTGCAGAGGCATTCGGTGCAGAAGATGCTTTGGTTCGGCACAATTTTGTTTCTGGAACACACGCTCTGACGGTTGCTCTGTTCGGTGTCCTGCGGACAGGCGATAAAATGGTTTCCATCACAGGCAGACCTTATGATACCTTGGAAGGTGTCATTGGATTGACTGGAAACAAGGGTGACGGTTCGCTGATGGATTACGGCGTAACTTATGACGAAGTTCCACTGCTGGAAGATGGCACACCGAATTATGATGCAATCCCAGAAGCTGTTCGAGGTGCAAAAATCGCTTACATTCAGCGTTCTAGAGGTTACGCATTGCGTCCGGCATTTACGCTTGCACAGATTGAAAAGATGGCACAGCTGGCACGCAGCAGCAACCCGGATATCATTGTCATGGTGGATAACTGCTATGGCGAATTTACCGATACTTCCGAGCCGGTTCAGCATGGTGCAGATTTAATGATCGGTTCGATGATTAAAAATGTCGGTGGTGGAATCGCTCGAACAGGTGGATACATTGCCGGCAGAAAAGACTTGGTAGAACTCTGCTCTTATCGGTTGACTTGTGTCGGCATGGGAAAAGAAGTCGGCTGCACGTTGGATATGAATCGGGAATTGTTCCTTGGATTCTTCCACGCTCCCGATGTCACCGCCAGTGCACTGAAAACAGCAGCATTTGCCGCTTCCCTCTTTGAACTGCTGGGATTTGCATGCTATCCTCGCTACGATGAGCCACGCAACGACATTGTAGAAGCCATCTGCTTAGGCGATGAAGCCCATCTGACTGCATTTTGTCAGGGCATTCAGGCAGGTTCTCCGGTGGATTCCTTTGTTGTTCCGGAAGCTTGGGATATGCCGGGCTATACCAGCAAGGTCATCATGGCAGCTGGTGCATTTACATTGGGTGCATCCATCGAACTTTCCGCTGATGCTCCAATTCGAGAACCGTTTGCAGTTTGGATGCAGGGCGGCATTACAGAAACCAGCGGAAAAATCGGTGTTCTGCTTGCTGCACAGAAAATGCTGGAAAATCAATTACTCCCAACGCTGCAATGCTAACAAAACCGTAAAAAAGAAGCACCATTCGTGACAAAACGGATACAATTTCAAAAAAATCGATTGCAATTTTGATTTTTTCGTTGACATTGCAAGGAAGGAATGCTACAATAAACCTGTAACAAGAGAATCTATCACTTAGGAGGTGCAGCGTTGAACGAGGAAAAATTATGTTATGGCTGTATGCAGCGAACCGTTTTTACCAACGGAATCTGTTCCAACTGCGGATATTATGAAAATACTAAGACAGATCCCCTGTTTTTAAAACCCGGGACGCAGCTGCACAGCCGTTATCTGGTCGGAACTGCAATCTCTATGAACGGAGAGGGCATTACTTACCTCGCTTATGATTACCCCAATTCCTGCCGGGTATTGCTGCGGGAATATATGCCGCATGGCTTTTGCAGCCGTGTTGCAGATTCTTCCGTCATTCGGGTGCAGCAGAATTGCTTGCCGCAGTATAAAGTCCTGATGGAGGAATTTACAGAACTGCATAAATCCATCGCCCAGCTGCGGGGACAAATTCACGTCAATCCGGTAACGGATTTATTCACAGAGAATAACACCACTTATGTGGTGATGGAATTTATAGAAGGCATCAGCTTTGTGGATTACCTCAAAGAAAACGCCGGTGAACTGACATGGGCACAGTTTTCCAGAATGTTACCGCCGTTTTTGACTTCTTTAAGCCTGCTCCACAATGTAGGTGTGGTACATCGTGCCATCAGTCCGGAAACCATTTTTGTCACCGATAAAAATGAACTGTATTTGACGGACTTTTCAATCTCAGCCGTTCGGACGGCTAACACAGAATTGGAATGCGAAGTTTACAGCGGTTATGCAGCTCCAGAACAATACTCCGCCAGCAACCGCCAGGGAACTTGGACGGATGTCTATGCAGTTTGTGCAGTGTTATATCGTGTACTGACCGGAACAATGCCGACCAGTGCCATCAGCCGTATGGAAAATGACAACCTGACTGCTCCAACCCTACTGAACCCCAACATTCCACGACACGTTTCCAATGTCATTATGCATGGATTGAGTTTGGTTAGCAACGACCGGATTCAAACCATTACCGATTTGGTGACACAGTTATTTGATGATACGGCTGATGACCATTTTCAACAGCAAAATACAACGGTATTTCAAAACCAGCAAATGCCACCTATTTACACGACGGAACACTATGACATTCCCAATGTAAACGGAAATCTCGGTTATACTGCGAACTATGCAACGCAAAATACTGGTTATGTTCCGCAGCAGGATTATGCAGAACAGCCACAGGAATATACGGATGATTATGCGTATGATGATTATCACACGGCTGATTATGGCAAGCAGGACTACGGCAAACAAAGCTATCAAAAAGAGGATGCCGCAAACACGGAAGCAGAGAGCGTTGCTGACCGCATGCGATTGCCGCTGATTATTGGTGTTTTGCTGCTGGTCATTCTGCTGATTGCAGTGGTGCTGTTTATTCGTGGAAATCTGAGTTCGGATGACAGCAGCAATTCCACTGCAAAAGTTACGACAGTTGCAACTGCAGAAAATTCTTCTCAGCCGGAAACCAATGCGAATTCCAATGCGAACAGCGTTATGCCGATGCTGATTGGGAAAAATTATGAAAATCAGGCAAAACAATATCAGGATTGGATTCGATTCCAAGTAGAAGAAGTTTATAGTGACCAGTATGAAGCCGGTATTATCGTTTGGCAGGAATACGAAGAAGGCACTTATTTCGATTCCAGCGAACCGGTAAAAATCAAAGTCAGCAAAGGTCCAGCTAACATTGACCTGCCGGATTGGAAAGGAAAGTCATTGGATGCTTATTTGCAGGAACTGAATGAATTGGGTGTAAAGTATACCACACAAGGGGAAGAAAACCACAGTGTTACCAATGGTTATGTTACCCGAATCAGTCAGCTTCCGGGCGTTAAGTATAATCTGGAAGAGGGTGCGGAAATCACGGTTTACTATGCAGATAATCCAGTAGAAACCGAAGCACCGACAGAAGCTCCTACCGAAGCTCCGCAAACGGAAGCTCCGACGGAAGCACCACAAACAGAAGCTCCGACGGAAGCTCCTGCAACAGAACCCGAACCAGATTCCCCAATTGATGGAAATATTCATTTTATTTATTGATTTTGAGGAAAAATCAAACAATTTTCTTCATTTCGAAAGTTTCCGAAAAAGCACTTGACAAACGGGTTTGCCCGTGCTATACTGTCATTAGTAACTCATCAAGCTTCAGGGTACTGTGTAATTCAGAATCGGTGGTAAAGTCCATGAGCTGCGTCAGCAGTTGATTCGGTGAAATTCCGAAACCGACGGTATAGTCCGGATGAAAGAAGAACGATGCGTTTGTAAGATTGGCAATTGTCATTACAAAATGTGCACCATTCCAACGCCCTGTTGCAGTTTTTGCAGCAGGGCGTTTTCGTATCCTGAACCTTCATGTCAAGGAGGGATATTTTTTGACTGAACACACTTTTTATATGCAGCGTGCAATTGCACTGGCGAAGCGTGGCTGTGGAAAAACAAACCCAAATCCAGTGGTTGGAGCGGTCATTGTAAAAGGCCATCGCATCATTGGAGAGGGCTGGCACGTTCAATATGGTGCTTTACATGCAGAGCGACACGCTCTTGCAAACTGCACAGAATCGCCAGAAGGTGCAACGTTGTATGTCACGTTAGAGCCATGCTGCCATTACGGCAAGCAGCCACCCTGCACCGAAGCAGTCATACAGAGCGGGATTAAAACCGTTTATGTTGGCTCTCGTGACCCAAATCCATTAGTTGCCGGAAAGGGCATTCAGCAGCTTCGTGATGCTGGAATTACCGTATATACGGATTTCTTGCGAAAAGAATGCGATGCCATCAATCCGATTTTTTTCCACTATATCACAACGAAACGCCCCTATTGTATTGTAAAATATGCCATGACAATGGATGGAGCAATTGCTTGTGGAAACGGTGCTTCTAAATGGGTCACTGGAGAAGTTGCTCGAAATGATGTTCAACAGACTCGAAAAACAGTTGCTGCAATTCTGGTTGGGATTCAAACCGTATTAGCAGATGACCCGTTGCTGACTTGTCGCATAGATCCTGCTTGCAATCCAGTACGAATTGTCTGTGATTCCCATTTACGGATTCCGCTGACTTCCAAACTCGTACAGACTGCAAAAGATGTTCCGTTGATTGTAATGACCTGCTCCGATGACCAAGAACGAATTCAGGCATTGCAGCAGAAAAATGTAACCGTCTGCGTGTTACCAGCAGACGAAACCGGACGACCTGCTTTTTCAGCAATCCTGCAAAAAATCGGTGCATTGAAATTGGACAGCGTGCTGATTGAAGGCGGTGCTTCTATTCATGCATCTGCACTCAAAACCGGATTGGTACAGCAAGTTCAGGTTTATCTTGCACCAAAATGTTTCGGTGGTGATGGACTTTCTCCAATTGCTCCGCTTGGCGTAACAGACCCTGTGCAGGCAATTTCATTCTCTGCACCAATTGTTACACCGTTAGGGCAGGATATTCGACTGGATTATTTTGCAAAATAAGGAGGGGTGGATTTGTTTACAGGAATTATTGAAGAAATGGGAACGGTACGGCGTTTAGACCGTACACCGATTTCTTGTCGGCTGACCATTGCAGCAACCCTTGTTTTGCAGGGAACGCAGATTGGCGACAGCATCGCTGTAAATGGTGTTTGTCTGACCGTTACAGACTTGCAGAAAGATGCATTTACAGCGGATGTCATGCCGGAAACTTTACGCCGCAGTAGTCTTGGCATTTTACGTAGTGGCAGTTCCGTCAACTTGGAACGTGCAATGGCTGCAAATGGTCGATTCGGCGGACACATTGTCAGCGGTCACATTGATGGAACGGGAACGATTGCCAGCAAAGTACCGGAGGGAAATGCTCAGATTGTCACCATTTCCGCTGCTCCGAATTTGCTGCGTTATATTGTGGAAAAGGGTTCGATTGCCATTGACGGCATCAGCCTGACGGTGGCAAGTGTTACAAAAAGTAGCTTTTCCGTGAGCCTGATTCCCCACACGGGAGCTTGTACGACACTGCTTTCCAAACGTCCGGGAGATCCTGTTAATCTGGAAACCGACGTCATCGGAAAGTATGTGGAAAAGCTAATGCAGCCCACCACTCCCTCACTGACCGCATCCATGTTACAGCAATATGGATTTTAAATCACAATCAAGAAAGGGTGTACCTTTATGAACTATCATACCATTGAAGAAGCTTTGGACGCACTGCGTGCCGGAAAATGTATTCTGGTTACCGATGACCCCGATCGAGAAAACGAAGGCGATTTGATTTGTGCCGGACAATTTGCCACCACGGAAAATGTCAACCTCATGGCATCTGCTGCAAAGGGTTTGATTTGTATGCCAATGAGTGCCGCAAATGTGGAACGGTTGGGTTTATCGCAAATGGTACAGCACAACACGGATAACCATGAAACGGCTTTTACCGTTTCTATTGACCATGTCGATACGACTACGGGTATTTCTGCTGTAGAACGTGGATTGACTGCACGGATGGCAGCTGATCAGAACTCTTGCCCAGCAGACTTTCGCCGACCGGGGCATATGTTTCCGCTGACAGCAAAAGCCGGCGGTGTTCTGGAACGAAACGGTCATACGGAAGCTACTGTTGATTTGCTGCGGCTGGCAGGCTTGACGCAAGTTGGTCTTTGCTGCGAAATTATGGCAGAGGATGGCACTATGATGCGTGGGGAACAGCTGATGACATTCGCCAAAGAACACGACCTTGTTTTCATCACCATTCGGGAGTTGCAGCGTTACCGCAGACAGCATGACCAGTTTGTACAAGAAGTGGCAGATGCACACTTGCCGACTGCTTACGGCGATTTCCAGATTCATGGTTTCCGCAACACCATCAACGGTGAAGAACACGTTGCTCTAGTCATGGGCGATGTTGCAGACGGAAATCCGGTTCTCTGTCGGGTACATTCTGAATGCTTAACAGGAGATGTCTTTGGTTCTTGCCGCTGCGACTGCGGTGAACAGCTCCAGAAAGCCTTACAGTGCATTCAGAAAGAAGGCAGAGGTATTCTCGTGTATCTCCGTCAGGAAGGCAGAGGCATCGGCTTACTGAATAAAATCAAGGCATATAAGTTACAGGAAGAGGGACTGGACACCGTAGAAGCCAACATTCAGTTGGGATTTGCTCCAGATTTACGAGATTACAGCGTTGGTGCACAGATTCTGAAAGAATTGGGAGCAACCAAACTCCGCCTGATGACCAATAATCCGGAAAAACTCACCGACCTCTCTGAATATGGTATTACCATCACAGAACGAGTTCCACTGGATATTCCGGAAAAGCCGGAGAATATCCGTTATCTACAGACCAAGCAATTTAAAATGGGACACTATCTGCACTTCCGGACCTGTGGAAACAGCATCCAGAAGCCAAAGGCAGATTAAATTTAAAAAACAGAAAGGAACGAATCACTATGAAAAAAATAGAAGGTATGTATGAGGGCGAAGGCTTAAAGGTTGCTATTGTTGCTTCTCGATTCAACGAATTTATCACCACAAAGCTGGTCGGCGGTGCAGAAGACTGCCTGCTGCGGCACGGCGTAAATGCAGACGATATTGCTCTTGCATGGGTACCGGGTGCATTTGAAATTCCACTGATTGCAAAGAAATTGGCAGATTCCAAGAAATATGACGCTGTCATCTGCGTTGGTGCAGTCATTCGTGGTGCAACCAGCCACTATGACTATGTTTGTGCAGAAGTTTCCAAGGGTATTGCTCAGGTTGGCTTGCAGGCAGAAATTCCGGTACTGTTCGGTGTTCTGACAACCGACACCATCGAACAGGCAATTGAACGGGCTGGCACAAAAGCTGGTAACAAGGGCTATGATTGTGCAATGAGTGCACTGGAAATGGCAAACCTGCTGAAGCAGCTTTAAAAAAATATCCACAAACCGAAACGGGAAAAGCTGCTTGATATCAAGCAGCTTTTTCTAACCAGATTAGAATAGAGGAACAGGAAGTATGAAAAAATTATTGTTTTTTGACATTGACGGAACATTGGTAGACGATGATGGCAGTATCCCAGCATCCACCATTCAAGCAATTGCCTCTGCACAGAAAGCCGGGCATCTGACCTTCATCAACACCGGCAGAACGTGGGGCAATGTTGACCCGGAATTGCGAGCAATTGGCTTTGATGGGTTTATCTGTGGCTGTGGAACAGAAATCATTTATCGCAACCAAGTTTTGTTCCATCAGCAAGTGAAGCCAGAACTTTGTGCATCCATACGGGAACTTGTCCGCTCCTGCAACGCAACACCGCTCTATGAACGCAGTGACACAATGTTCTATGATCCAACTATGCCAAAACATCCTGCATTCTGCGACCTGATGAAAATCTATGAACGGAAACAAAAAGATGTGCAGGACTTGACTGACCATGCTGACTTTGGTTTTGACAAATTTGTCATTTGGTACGATGAACAGACAGACTTGAAAAAGTTTCAAGATGGCATTGCTGCGGATTTTGATTTTATTGACCGAGAAAATGGTTTTGCAGAAATGGTGCCAAAGAATTGTTCTAAGGCAACTGGCATGCAACAGTTGGTTGATTATTTGCAGATGGATATGAAAGATACCATTGCATTCGGGGACAGCCTGAATGATTTGCCTATGATGCAGGCAGCAAATATTGCAGTTGGAATGGGAAATGGCACTTCCCTGCACCCTTATGTGACATTCATCACAAAAGATATCAAAGAAAACGGTATCTATGAAGCAATGAAACAACTGAATTTGCTTTCTTTATCGTAAATCTGACGGATATCAGCAAAAAAATCAAAAAAGATGAGATTTTTTCAGAAAATCGCTTGACAATTTTGGAGAATCGTGCTATAATAATATTCGTTGGTTGACGAGAGAACAAAAACAAAATATTCGAGTAGAAAACATTTTGTAATTGAAGTGATTCGTTTCCACACAGAAAGATGTAGCATGATTGCTGTTATAGCTCAGTTGGTAGAGCACTTCCTTGGTAAGGAAGAGGTCACCAGTTCGAATCTGGTTAACAGCTCCAAAAAGCACGGTACAGTTTTTTGTACCGTGCTTTTTTGTTACTTTACTTCAAAAATGCGGATGTTTTCTGCGGGCAGCGTTACTTCCCCTAAAATCGCTTCTTTAATCGCTGCCGCCTGTGCACTGTCTAACCCCTCTGTTTTTACAACGACCTTTGCACTGTCGCCGTCCAAATACACAATACAATCTGCATAACCCTGCGACTTGATCAACGATTCAATATTGCTTTCGCTCTCAATCAGCTTGGAAGTTTCAACGGCTGCAATTGCATCGGTGACCAATTCATCTTCTGTGCGGTCACCGCCGCCCATAATGGATTGCAGCGTTGCAACCGCTTCATCTCGGCTGGATATCCGTTCTAATCGAGCCTGTGCAAAATAATCATCTGCATTGAGCTGCTCCATAGCGGCTGCTCCTGCCTCTGTATCGGGTTGAAACGATGCAGGGGCATTTTCTTGTACAGCAGTTGTTTCTTCCTGTGCAGCGTCTGTTGCCACCTCTGTGGCTTTGGCTGCTTTGGCGTTGACAAACTCTGTTTCTCCATAAGTATGCACACCGCTTTCCGCAGTGGTCAAATTGCGGTCATCTTTGGACATGCTGTAATTGACATATACGGCAACGGCTAGCATCAACGTCAGACAAGAAAGAATCACCTGCTTTTTTCCGATAATCAATGTTGGTTTTTTCATCTCAAATACCTTCCTTTTCTTGAATTGCGGCTATCGCCGTTTTGCAACATAAATCTGATTATTTTTAATTTGCAAGGTAGCTGCTGCCACCTGATAAACTTGTTCTTTTACAACGGCATTTTCTCCCCCATCGCAGACAATTACCACGCCTTGAATCTCTGGATATCGAATGGACTGCATCAGAGCGTGTTCCGATGTTCCATTCCCAATCAAAACATAATCTTGTTTCTGTTCTACTCGGTCGGAAGAATCCGAACGGCTTTCATCTTTCGCATACTGATAAATAGATGTACTGCGAAGAGTAATCATCACATCGCAAGTTCCAACGCCCTGAATGGTGGAAAGGGTCTGTTCCAACTGCTCTTCCAGCTCTGTACAATAGGCAGAGGCAGCCAAAACAGAATCCTCGGAGGAATGATTGGTTTGCTGCGTGTCTGTTTCTTTCGGCTTGGAGAAACACGAGGAGGCAAGAATACAAAGCATCCCCAACAACCCCAGTACAACCACGCCTTGTACGGCTTTTTCACTCTTCAGCCGTGCTTGTAGCTGCTTCCACAATCAAATGCACTTCCTCTCCCAAATCGGCTTGCAGCAACTGTTTCGCAGCACCTGGTGCATCACAGACCACATGCACACTACTAATATCTATGCGTTGCTCTTCTGAAATATGTGCACATACGGTCAAATCCGTTACTACAATTCCATGTGTTTCTAACGATACTTGCAAATTCTGTTCTAGATTCTGTTCAATCTGTGTTGTCAGTTGTTCCTGCACCTGTTCTGTAATGCTGGATTCTTCTTCCACAGATTGTGGTTCTAAAAAATTCCAGTCTGGTTGAATCTCTGAAATTCCTTGCATCAACGGAATCAAAACGCTGAACAACATCATTCCAGCTGTCAGCAGTCGCAATTGCCGGTCAAATTTTTCGTTTGGTCGTAAGAGCTGTAACATCCCCGTTACCATACTCATCACACAGGCAGCCAATACTGCCGCTTGTAGGCGTTCCATTATAGATTCGGTCGGCTAATCAGCAGCAATAACGCCACTGTCACCAAAAATAATACCGCAAAACAGATTAAAATCGCAAATAACATGGAAAGCACCTGCTCCGCCCCCTTTAAGAATCGTGAAACTTGCGAAACAGAGAATAAATCTGCACATGCCACGGCAAGTTTCAATACCAACCGATATAATACCACCCGCAGTAAAATCGGCAAGAAAATCAATAATAAAACCACAATCCCAATCGCACCCGTTGTACTTTTTAATACCTGTAAACTGCCCAACACCGTTGCATATGCATCAGAAACCGCACCACCTACAATTGGAACAAAGTTGGAAACGACATACTTTGTAGTTTTGGTTGTCAAGCCATCTGCTGCACTGCTGACAATGCTTTGGATCGAAATCACCCCAATAAAAACAGACATCAAAAAGCCCAGACTCCATGTGACAATGGTTTTGTTGAATTGCAGCAATCCGTCCAATGTGTGTTCTGCATAGACTGCGTTTGCAATGGCAATAGCAAAACTCATACTCAAAAATGGCAAAAGAATATGGTCTAGGATTTGTAAAATGCTGTTGGTTAAAAATAGCGAACTGGTTTGATAGATTGCAGCACTGCCAAATTGTCCGGTTGCTGTCATGAACATAGAAAATACCGGCGTGAATAGTGTCATAAAATTAGTACACTGGGACAAAATCGCTTTTCCCTGTGAAAAACAATCACAAAGTTCCTTGGAACAGGCAGATACTGCCCCCATTACCCCCATCATCTCACAAATGCCTGCATTTTTTCCATGCTGTACCGCATGCAGCAACGCAGAACAGAGAATCACTGCTAAAAATAACAATAATAATCGTATTGGAGCAGTAATTTCCTTTTGAATGCCATCCAGCACAGTTTTAAAAATACTTCCTACAGAAAATTGTTGCAGTTCTTCTGGATGTTCCATGGAAATTCCATAGGATTCTAACTGTTCCTGTAAATCTGGGTCTAATTGCTCTACCCAATCAACTGTTCCACTCTGAAACAGTTCTATTGCTTGTACGGGGACGAACAGCCATCTGCAAAGCAAACTAATTGCAAATAGAATGACAATTACCATCATAGATGTTTTTTTGCTCATTGCAGTACTCCCGTCATCAATTCCAGCAACGATTTTGCCATTGGCAAAAACAAAATCAATAGTGTAACTCTCCCCCACAATTCCACCACCGATGCCATCGCTGTTTCTCCGGTATCTCGGCAAAGGTCAGCTGCAATGCTGGTTAAGTAACAGATACCAATGGATTTCCAGAGCAGTTCCAAATACTGCACGTCCAGCTCTGTTTTTAAAAACAATGCTTGAATTTGCTCTGCAATGGGAGAAAGATAGGCACAAATCGAAAGCAGAACCAGAACACAAACACCAATCGAACAAAACAACGCCTGCTCTTTACAATATTGTTTCAACAGACAAGCCAGCACCGCCCCAATGATGCAAACGGCAGCCGTCATTCCAGTTTCGGCAATCATAAGCCAAACACCGACTTGACTGTTTCAAACAGTCCACCAATTTCCTGTACAATGATGACCAATACCACAATCAAACCAGCCAAGGTCGTCATCATTGCTTGCTCTTCCCGTTCCGCACGTTTCAATACCAGATTTAAGACTGCAACAATGATGCCCGTTCCAGCAATTTTAAAAATCAGGTCTATGTCCATCTTTGCTTCCTCTTTTTTCTCAACAGAGCAGAATTGCCACTGCCATTCCTGCCAGCAGTCCCATACTCTGATACAATCGGATTTTCTTTCGGCTGGTTTCTCGTTGTTCGGCTTCCATCTGTTGCATACGGCTGCGGTATCGCTCTAAAATTTCCTTTTGTGTATATAAATCGCTGATGCCCAATTCTTCCCCCAGTTCACAGAGCATCTGCCGACTATCTGGAGAAAGTTCCTTATCCGCTTGTACACTGGTTTTCCATGCCTCTGTAAAAGAAACTTGCTGCATCGCAATGAGTGTATTGGATAAAAAAGAAAAAGTCTGATACGTTTCTTGTTCTGATAGCTGCTGAAATAATTCCTGTAATGTGCCCCCGTGACACCACATCCGAATTTCTAATTCGTGTAGAAACGCTGCAAGGTGAACCAGCTGTTCTTGCTTTTGGCAAACACGATTCGCTGCAAGAAAACCGCAAATACCACCGCAAAGCACCAGACAAAGCAATCCAATCCCCTTTAACATGCTGCCACCCGCTGTATTTTCTGAACGCTGCCCTGCCGCAATAAAACCAGATATTCAAATACGCCTGCCTCTAACAGTGTCCGCAATGCGGTTCGGCGGTATAAGTCTTGTTCGTTGGCAGCGTGTGCCGTCGCAAGAATCTGAACGCCACAGCCATATACCTGCATCAGAGCAGCAGCATCTTCTGCTGTACTGATTTCATCGCAGACAAGTCCATCTGGTGCCATGACACGCAACGCCATCACTGCCCCTTCTGCCCGTGGAAATCCATCATAGACATCTGTATGCAGCCCGATTTCATATTGTGGTACGCTGTTCTGAACGGCTGCCAGTTCTCCACGGCTGTCAATGATACAGAGGCGGTAAGTCTGTCCTAGAATCCGGCACAAATCCCGCAACATGGTTGTTTTCCCAGAACCAACCGTTCCAGCCAGCAAAATGCTGGTCAATCGCTGCGAACAGAGCTTTGCTGCCAGCTCCTTGGCACAGTCTTTCACCTGTCGTGCAAGGCGGATATTCAATCCACTGATGTTTCGCATCTGGACATACTGCCCATCTCGGAAAACAGCCGTTCCGCAAATACCAATTCGATTTCCCCCTTGAATGGTCACATAGCCCTCTGCAATTTCTCGTTGATACCGATAGACCGAATATTCACAAGCTGCATGAAAGATTGCATCTAACTGTTCTCGCTTCAGAAAAACAGCGTCTGTCCAACGGTCATTACAAGTTCCATCTACATGCAGAAATCGTTCCGCTTGTCCACGATGGATTGCAATCGGTCTTCCAACTCGCAGCCGGATTTCTTGCATTCGTTCCCATTCTGAAACAGGGATTCGCTGAAAAATCTGCCGCAACTCTGGCGGAAAACAAGAAAGAATTGCCTGTCGCATCTGTTCAACCTCCTTTGTGTTTGTCCTTTGCTGTATCCTATGCGGACAGGCAAAAAAAAAGAACCGGACTGCAAGTTTTGCAATCCGGTTCAGGGATAAAGAGATTGTTATCGCAAAATTATTCTGCTTCTTCCTGATTCCGACGAGCCAGCAGAGCCTTGATTTTCTGGTTGGAATCAATCACGTTTCCAATCGAAGCATCATGGTTCAATGCGGCAATAAAGAAGGAAATATACTTCGAGCAGTCTACTTCGTGGAACCATTCTCTGGAGAGCAGTTCCTTTGTCCGATAGGTCAGGTTTGTGCCGAATACAGCGTCAATATATCCGTTTGCATATGCATCGTCAAACTTCTGCAAGCCATTTACAAACAGACCATAAGTTGCATAGCAGAATACCCGGCGAGCCTTCCGCTTCTTCAGTGCATAAGCAATATCCAACATGGATTCCCCAGAGGAAATAATGTCATCGGCAATAAAGACATCCTTGCCTTCTACAGAGTTGCCCAGATATTCATGTGCAACAATCGGGTTTCTACCATTGACAATGATGGAATAATCCCGACGCTTATAGAACATTCCCATCGGAACACCCAGCATGGAAGCATAATACATATTCCGGTTCAGTGCACCTTCGTCCGGGCTGATTACCATGAATTCATCCGGTGTTGTCCGCAGGTGCGGAATGTCGTGGAACATTGCCTTCAATACCTGATAAGACGGTACGACATTGTCGAAGCCCATCAGCGGAATGGCATTGCAAACTCTCGGGTCATGTGCATCAAATGTAATGATGTTGGAAACGCCCATCTGTTCCAGTTCCTGCAATGCACAAGCACAGTCCAAAGATTCTCTATAGTTTCTCCGGTGCTGTCTGCCACCGTAGAGAATCGGCATGATGACATTGACACGGTGTGCCTTACCGCTGGCAGCCTGAATGATTCGCTTTAAATCCTGATAATGATCATCCGGAGACATCACATTCATTCTGTCAAACATCTGATATTCGCAGCTATAGTTGCCAACGTCAATCAAAATAAACAAATCTCTGCCTCGAATGGTGGACTTGATCAAGCCCTTTCCATCTCCGGAAGAAAACCGTGGGCATTCGCAGGCAATCAAAAATGTGTCTACGTCATAGCCGCCTTTTCTTGCCCATTCAACCAGATAAGAATCAATTTTCTTTCCGAGTTCCTCTGTTCCCCGCATAGCGATCAAGCCCAACGGTGCAACATTGGTTTCGTGATTGAACAGAATGTCCGATGCTGATGATGATGCTGTTACCATTTTTTTACTCCTTTTTGCTTTTCTGCATGGCATATTTTCACCTGCAATTACTTGCAGAATGTTTCAATATAATTGTCAATATCCTTTGCGATAATTTCCTTTGCAGCCTTTGCATTTTGAATCTCATCGACCGCAGTAGACTTGTGTTCTAGTTCCTTGTATACCTTAAAGAAATGTACCATTTCTTCAAAGATATGGCTGGGCAGCTCGTCAATATCCACATAGGTATTATAAGTCGGGTCGCTGCATGGAATGGCAATGATTTTGTCATCATGCCGACCGTTGTCAATCATGCGAATGACACCAATTGGATAACAGCGTACCAACGTCATGGGATAGATATTCTGCGAACAGAGTACGAGAACATCCAACGGGTCGCCGTCATCGGCATAGGTTCTTGGAATAAATCCATAGTTTGCCGGATAGTGTGTGGACGTGTATAGAATCCGATCCATTTCGAGAACACCGGTTTCCTTGTTCAGTTCGTACTTCACCTTGCTGTTTTTCGGGATTTCAATGACCGCAATAAATTCTTCTGTGGTAATCTGCTTGGGGTTGATATCATGCCAAATATTCATATTTTGTCACGCTCCTTGTACCTTCAAAATTCCGTTATCGAACACAAACCGAATGCTTCTCTTTTAAGTATACCTATGATTACGCGTTTTGTCAATAGAAACAGCCATTTTTCTGGTGATAAATTCTTTATGAATGCAATGTGACACACTTTCTTTATCCACTTTTTACAAAAATCATTCAACAACACAGAAAAATTACAAGCCTTGTTCTGTTTCTGGTTCAGATGGTGGAAACAACATCCGCTTCAATACCACCAAATCCAAAACATCCAGTTTTTCATCCAGCTGACAATCCGCTTGCTGTATATTGATTTCAAAACCATCTGTTTTCCAAATCAGATATTTTTGCAGCAAAACGACATCCAACAAATCTACAGATGCATCGCCGTTGACATCGCCCATTTTTACGGATGACAAAACATCGGTAACATTGCAAATGGACAGCGTTTTTTTCGTTCCGGACGGGGCGGTGATTTCGACAGTATAAGAACCGATGGTATCCGCTGTTGCATCAGAAATCATATAACTGGATGCAGTTGCATCTGGAATTGCAACATCATCATGATACCACTGATAGGTTGCACCCGTCAAGGTGGTGACTGTGGAAAGCGAAATGGATTCGTCTTCTTTCAGCACCATCGAACGGCATGCATTATAAGTCGGAAATGTACTGGTTACAACATAAGGGCGGTCTATCTCCTGATCTGAGGTCTTTTTCCAGCCATCAACAGAACTGTCCTGAATGGTAACACGGACACTGGTCAATTCTGTGCCTGGTGCAAGTTCCAAAACAGAAAACGGAATCTTCCATTCCACACAACTTCCCGTATATTTGCAGATCGTTCCGGCATAAGAGCCCTGATTGAAATATACATATCCATTTCTCATGTGGTACATCCAATATTTTTTGTTTTCTGTCGGGTTTTCCGGATCGGCATGGATCACTTGCAGGTTATAGACTGGTGAAACGACTTCATCCATCGGCATTTCTGCCATGACATATAAATATTGGTCGTCGTTTGTAAGATACAAGTTTGCGTTGTCCTCAGTATGATACAGGGCATCTGTTCGCCACTCTGCTGCTCCGGAACGCTTTCCATCTATTGAAACAACGGCATTTCGATTGTAACGAGTCCCATCGGAAAGAGCGGGGGTTTCTGTATTGACTTGATAAAAATCATGCTGTGTCAGCTGTTCTGCATCCGTTGCTGCTGTTATAGCAACCGTTCCAATTCGATTCGCACCCAGCATACCATCCCAAACATCTGCATTGGCAAAGTGTACTGTCCGCAGCGTGCTATCTGGAATATCCTGATTACCAATAGAAAGCCGCAAATAAACATTCCAGTTTCCTGCTTCCAAATCACCTGGCAGCTGAATGGTCAACGGAATATCTGTCGTTGTGCAGGAAAGCCAAGTAGTCGGGTCTATATCAATGGTTGTTTGAATATAATCCCCGTCTTTTTCCAGCAGTACTTCTGCTTTCATCTTCCGAATCGGATTTGCAAAGCCGGTATTTTCAATGGAAAGTTGGCATTGCAGTGTATCTCCAGCTGTAACCTGCTTCGATAGTTTGGAATCCCGAATTACAAACCGATAGCCGAGATGATCCCGAATAAACTGAAAAACAGTCTGTCCATAATAGGCAGAGTGGTCACCATTTTCCACATCATATTCTGCTCCAAAGGTATAATCTTTATAGAGCTGATAGATGTTGGAATTGATATAGCTCAAATGCGTGCGATACATCTCCGGAATTGCATTCTCTGGCAGATAGGTATCATATTTTTTTGCCCAATCCAAATTCCCGGAAAATTCACCGCCGTAATAGGTGTGTTCCATCTGCTTTTCCATCCATGCTGTCTGTGCAGTACGATTGGAATACGTTCCAAGGTCGGAATCTGAGCCCATATAACCATCATTATACAAGCCGATTCTTGCAGCATCACTGCCGGGTTCTGCAACATAGGTTGCCATCTCTTCAGTTGTAATGCCTGCCCACTTTTCAAAAATATTAGGTGTCCGAACGGTAATTGGAACTTCTTTCGGCACACAGTCCAACATTGCATTGACCAACTGTACCTTATAATCCAATGATGTATACTTTCCGCCGTGCTGTTCGCCCCATTTTCCAACGAAGCCCGTTTCTACAAACATCAAAATGTCTTTATAATCCTCAAGCAGTCCATTTTCTTTGATTTGCTGAATATGCCGCAAAACTTGGTCGAAAGTTGCTGGTTCTGGATTGTCTTTTCCGTTTGCATCATACCGGAATCGAACTGCAATCGTTGAACCATTTTTCCGGCAATTCTCAAAGCTGGCACGCACATTTTGAAAGAATTGTTCATCTAAATCATAATCCGTTCCTTCTACATAAGTTTCATCTTCATTGGTTGTTCCATTTGCACCAGATGAAAATTTTCCGATGTCGATAAACATCAATACTACACTGCCGTTTTTATCGTGAATTGGCGTGTTGCCCGGTGCACAAGTATACCAATCCGTTGTCGTATAGCCTGCTCCTGGATTTGCAATTGTTTCCACTGTTTCCACATAGGAAATCCCGGAATCAACCAGTTCTGTATCCGAAAGCGTTGTTTCTGTTTGCGTTGCCGGTTCTGCTGCGGTTGTTGCAACGGCTGCGGTTGGCAGCATTGCCAGACAGCATACGGCTGTCAACAGAAGAATCGGTATTTTTTTTCGTTTCATAGCAGTCACCTCATAAAAAATGTTTAATTTCATTATAGCAGATTTCAGTTTTACTGTCAATCTTGCTACATTGACTTTTTACAGGGAGCGTGCTATAATGATAGCACATTAAATTTTCTCATTCAAGATTGAAATGGAGGAATTGATATGACAAAACCAGAACCGTTTTTATTACAGCCAGCCGGAAAAGATTATCTATGGGGCGGAAATCGGCTGCATACACTTTTCGGCAAACAGATTCCCTTACACCCACTGGCGGAAACATGGGAATGCTCTACCCATCCAGACGGATGCAGTATCGTTGCTTCTGGCGTTGACAAGGGGAAATCTTTATCAGAAGTGTTGCAGCAGCATCCAGAATTTTTAGGTGCGAAAACTTCTGCAACTGGCGACCTTCCCGTTTTGGTCAAGCTGATTGATGCAGCAAAAGACTTATCCGTACAAGTGCATCCAGATGATGCCTATGCACAACAATACGAACACGAACCAAACGGAAAAACAGAAATGTGGTATATCTTAGAGGCAGAACCGGGAGCTTCTTTGATTTATGGCTTTTCCAAACTCATGCAGCCCGAACAGCTGGACACCTGTTTAAAAGAAAATACGATTTTGTCTTATCTTCAGAAAATCCCTGTGAAAAAGGGAGATGTATTTCTAATACCTGCTGGAACAGTACACGCCATTGGAGCAGGCATTGTATTGGCAGAAATTCAGCAGAGCTCCAACCTCACCTATCGGCTCTATGATTACAACCGCACGGATGCAACCGGAAAAAAGCGACCACTGCACATTAAAAAAGCAAAAGCCGTGATTCAATTTTCTGCAAATCAACCGCCACAAACAAAACAGCCGATGCAGCAGAAAGATGGCTATCGAGTGCAATGCTTGTGCAAGTGCCCGTATTTCTGCACGACACTGCTGACCATACAGACCGCTTGTGATTGGACAGACTACCAGCCAGATTCGGATACCTTTCAAGTTTTGCTCTGCATTTCTGGTTCTGGAACGATACAGACAAAAGAAAACGCCCTTTCGTTTCAAAAGGGCGATTGTATCTTTCTTCCAGCTCACTGTTCTATGGAAAGATTGACAGGCACAGCGGAACTGCTGCAAATTACAGGATAACTCATTGCTTTCGGGCAATCTTATAACAATCTCCGTCCCGATAATAGGGACAGCTGCGGTAATGTCCTTCTACCAACCGAACATATTCATCTTCATCTAAATTCTGTTCGCAAACATAGCACTCCCACTCTTCATCATAAGTATAATACGCACAAGTTTCACAGCAAATTTTATTTTGCATCTTATTTTCTCCTTTTCATTGGAATCAAAAGCAGACACTGTAATGACACAGTGTCTGCTTTTTGTTGCTTGCGACAATTTTATAAACAACAATTTTTTTACTTTTGCAATGCACTTTTCTTGAAATACGCTTTGGTATCTCTTGCAATTACACCGGAAAGTGCCAACAGTGCAATGATATTCGGAAGTGCCATCAAACCATTGAAAATATCTGCCATATTCCATACTGCTTCTACAGTCAAATACGGGCCAATGAAAACAGCAAGAATATACAGCCAACGATATAAAACCGTTGTAGATTTCCGAGAGCCGATCAAATAAGAAAGGCACCGTTCTGAATAATAGCTCCATCCCAGAATTGTGGTAAATGCAAAGAAAATCAAGCAAATCATCAGAATGAATGCCGGGAATTTTCCGCCAATCGGCAAGCCACTCTGGAATGCAGCGGTCGTAATCTGGACACCCTGCAAGTCTGGATTCGACCATTCGCCAGAAATCACAATGGAAAGCCCCGTCATCGTACAAATGACAATGGTATCAATAAAAGTACCTGTCATAGTAACCAAGCCCTGACGAACTGGTTCTTTTGTCTGTGCAGCAGCTGCTGCAATTGGTGCAGAACCAAGGCCAGCTTCGTTGGAGAAAATACCTCTGGCAACACCCTTTTGCATCGCTACCATCATCGCACCCAGTGCACCACCGGCAGCTGCACGGATTCCAAATGCACCTTCTACAATTTCAACAATTGCACTCGGAAGCTTTGTAATGTTGGTGACAATGATAACCAACACGCACAGTACATACAAAATTGCCATAAACGGAACAACGACCTGAGAAACCATTGAAACACGCTTCAACCCGCCAATGACAACCAATGCAACAAAAATTGTAATCAGCAAGCCGCAAATAACAGTTGTCCAAGTGTAGTCATGTCCAAACATGGTAAAGGCAATATGCGAACTGTCTGCATCAAAAAAATTATTTGCAGCGGAAGTAATACCATTGATCTGTGTAATTGTACCAATTCCAAGCAAGCCAGCCAGCATTCCAAAAATCGCAAACAGTTTTGCAAGCCATTTCCACTTTGCACCCATACCATGTTCAATATAATAATATGGGCCGCCATGATAATGCCCCTCTGCATCAATGGTACGATACTTGATTGCCAGAAAGCCTTCTGCATATTTTGTTGCCATGCCAAACAAAGCCGCAGCGATCATCCAGAACAACGCTCCAGGCCCGCCAGCTGCAAGTGCAGTTGCAACGCCGACAATGTTTCCTGTACCAATGGTGGCAGATAATGCAGTACAGAGTGCAGCGAAACTGGAAACTTCTCCATCGCCGCCTTCTTCATTTTTGACCATAAATTTCAGAGCTTTTCCAAGATGTCGAAATTGCAGCCCACAGCATCGAATTGTCAGCCAGATGCCACACGCCATAATCAGAACAATCAGCGGAATGCCCCAAACAAAATCATCAATGCTTTTGATGATATTGTTCAAACTGTCCATTTTTATCAATCCTCCAATTTTATTTCTAATTTTAAAAATAAGAAGGCAAGGACGCTGGATGTGCGTACCTTGCCTTCTCTTTGTATCATAAAATTGTCGCTCTTGCAAGAAAAAAGCACTTAGTCATTTACTTTTCTGGTATAATCCGGCAACAGCATCGGAGAAACAGTATCTGGTGTGATGCCTGCATCTTCCAATTCCTTTTCAAACTTTGCAACATGATCCAAAGTCAGATTGCCAACAACAACATCCTTTGCCTTTGCAGCTGCATACTTACCAGCATTTCTACCGAATACGATAACATCCAGCAAAGAGTTGCCCATCAGTCTGTTTTCACCATGTACGCCACCAGCTGCTTCGCCTGCAACAAACAGGTTTTCTACGCAGGTCTGGCTGTCTGTACCAACCTTAACACCACCGTTCTGATAGTGCAATGTCGGGTAAATCAGAATTGGCTGCTTCCGAATATCAATGCCATACTTGCCGAACATCCGCAGCATTGCCGGAATTCTCTTTTCAATCGTGCCTTCGCCATTCTTCAGGTCGATCATCGGAGTATCCAGCCAAACGCCCTGACCACCCGGTGTATTTACCTGGTTGCCACGACGGCATTCACGGATAACGGTTGCAGCGGTTACGTCACGGGTTTCCAGTGGATTCATGAAAACTTCGCCCTTTACGTTTACCAGCTTTGCACCCAGAGAACGTACCTTTTCGGTTACCAGTGCACCGAAAATCTGTTCTGGGAAAGCAGCACCTGTCGGGTGATACTGCAAGGTGTACTGTTCCCGCAACGGAGCACCAACACGATATGCCAGTACCAGACCGTCAGCAGTTGCACCGTAGTGGTTAGAAGTCGGGAAGCCCTGATAGTGCATTCTACCTGCACCGCCAGTTGCAATGATAACAACCTTTGCCTTTGCAATCAGGATTTCCTTGGTTTCCATGTTCAGCAGAACTGCACCTGCACAATGACCCTTGTCATCCAGAATCAGTTCAATTGCAGAAGTGAAGTCGATAACCGGAATCTGACGGTTCAGGACTTCATCTCTCAGTGTACGCATGATTTCTGCACCGGAATAGTCCTTTGCAGCATGCATTCTCTTTCTGGAAGTACCGCCACCATGTGTGGTGATCATGTTGCCGTCCTTGTCCTTATCGAATTCAACGCCCAGCTTGTTCAGCCACTGAATGCAATCCGGAGCTTCAGTTACGAGCTTATAAACGAGTTCCTTGTCTGCTGCGAAGTGACCGCCGCCGAAAGCATCCAAAAAGTGCTGTGCCGGGGAATCGTTCGGCTTGTCAGCAGCCTGAATACCACCTTCTGCCATCATGGTATTTGCATCACCAATTCTCAGCTTGGTTACCATCATAACTCTCTGACCTGCTTCGTCTGCTTCGATTGCAGCAGATGCACCAGCACCGCCGCCGCCGATAATCAAAACATCGGTTTCATAATCCGGGCAGGAAAGATCCGGGAGATGATCCTTTAACCGGCTATCGGACTGCAACAGCTTAACCAGTTCCTTCGGTGCTTTTTCACCCTTGTTCGGGCCAACGCTCAGTGTATCGAACTGATCTGCACGATAGTCCGGGTGGTTTTCCTTCAGAACCTGATCCTTTTCTTCTGCGGACATTCTTCTTGGTTCCATTGCCGCATTTGCTTCTCTTGCAGCTTCTACCAGCTTAATGGATTCCAGCATTTCTTCTGTATACATGACGCCGCACCTCCTTACTTCTCAATCTCACGATTATTGTACATTTCACGGATTTCTGCATCAGACAGTGCCATATTTGCACGAATGGCTTCTTCGCACTTACCTTCTGCAATTTCTTCAACCCGTTCCTTCAAGTGCTTGCATTCCGGTTCGATGTACTTACCATTCAACCGTCTTGCCAGCATTGCAACCTGTGGATGAGAAATACCAGCTGGGCAACGGGAAGAACAGCATCCGCACATTACGCAGTCGAACGATTCTTCTGCACACTTTGCATATTCGCCACGCTGTGCATATGCAATATACTGCATAACGTTCAATCCCTGTGTACAGCTATTGGTACAGGAATTACATCCGATACAAGAATAAATTTCCGGATACAGCTGCATCATGAGCTGTTCGGTCGGCTTTACTTCTTCGATATTGTACAGTTCCTTGATCAGCGGGTAGAACGGCAGCTGTGTCAGATACATGCCTTCTTCCACCTGTGTGGAACATGCAAGACATACCTTCAGTTCTCTGTCGCCCTTGATTCTATAAACGGTTGCACAAGCACCGCAGAAGCCGTTCCGGCATCCGCAGCCTCTGATCAGTTTATAACCGGCATATTCAAACGCTTTCATGATGGTCAGGCTTGCTGGAACCTTGTACTGTTTGCCCATAATGAAAACATTAACCATCTGTTCCATGTGAATTCTCCTTTTCCATTAATATTCGTTCGGCAATGTAGACAATTCGTCAAAACGGAAAACCGGACCATCTTTGCAGACATACTTATTTCCGATGTTGCAACGACCGCATTTTCCGATTGCACACTTCATCCGCAATTCCATTGTAGTGTAAACCTGAGATTCCTGGAATCCCATCTTCTTCAAGCCATCCAGTGTAAACTTGATCATGATCGGAGGTCCGCAGATCAAGACTGTCCGGCTCAGATCCGGCTTCAGTTCTTCTACAAAGCTCGGAATAAATCCAACATGGCCATCCCAGCCTTCCTGCGGACGGTCAATAGTCAGATCTACTCTTACATTTTCATCGGTCTGCCATTCGTTCAGAATTTCCTGATAGTCTACCAGGTCATCTGCTGAACGAGAACCATAGATGATGTGTACGCTGCCGTAATTGTCCTTCTTGTCCCGTACATAGTTGATAACAGAACGCAACGGAGCCAAGCCGATACCACCGGCGATAAACAGCAGGTCTTTTCCCTTCAGAGCGGATTCCACCGGGAAGCCGTTTCCGTACGGTCCACGGATGGTAATCTGCTGTCCAACATCCATCATGTGCAGCCAGCTGGTCAGGCAGCCGCACTTCTTGATGCTGAATTCCATAAATTCTTCATTGGTCGGCGAAGATGTGATGGAGAACATCCCTTCTCCGACACCCGGTACAGACAGCATTGCACACTGCCCCGGAATGTGTTCAAACACCTTTTTACCGTCCAAACCAACGACACGGAAAGTCTTGACATCTGGGGTATCCACACGAATATCTGTTACCACACCGATTTTCGGAATTAAAGTTTCTGGTCTCATCCTTTTTATCCCTCCAGTGCTTTCATAACTTTCACGATGTTCATGGAAATCGGACAGCTTCTCAGGCATCTGCCGCAGCCGACACAACCAAATACACCGTTATTATTTGCTGGATAATAAACCAGCTTATGCATAAACCGCTGACGGAACCGCTGCATCTGTGTATTACGGGTGTTACCATGTGCACACAGGGTAAAGTCCGAATACATACAGCTATCCCAACAACGGAAACGCTGTACACCATGACCGGTATCATAGTCCCGGATATCATAGCACTGGCAAGTCGGGCATACAAACGTACAAGTACCGCACGCCAGACAGGATTCTGACAGAGATTCCCACTTATCAGAATTGAACAATGCCATCAGCTTATCGCCGCCGAACGATTCTGTGGAAAGGTTGCCAAGCGGCAGCTTGTCCAGAATGGTTTGCAGCTTTTCCTTTTCAGAATCTGCTGCATCGTCAGCAGCATCTTCCAACAGACTCAGAGAAGCGAGCAGTGCTTCACCCTTTTCGGTATTTGCCTGCAACAGCAATTCATCGTCTGTCATCCAGCAAGCAACGTCACCGCCTGGATTGGTTGCATCAATGCCGAATGCCTTACAGAAACAAGTTTCTGTCGGCTTCTTACAGGACAGGGTTACAACAACACCGTGTTCCCGTCTGGATGCATAGTAGCTGTCAACTGGGTCTGCCAAATAAACGGTATCCAGAATTTCAAAGCTCTTTGCATCACAAGCACGAACGCCGAAAATTACGAAATCTTCAGTTTCTTTCCGGATGTCTTCTACTTCGATGTTCTTTCCGGACACCTTAAATGCAGCCAGTGTTTCTACCTGTGGAAAGAAGAAATCTTTTGCACTCCGCAAGGTGTTGTATGCCTTGCTCATTGCAGTGCCTTCTGTCCAAAGTTTGAATTCTGCACCCTTTGCACCGTCAACCGGCAAATACAGATTCTTAGAAGCAGCAACAGCGGCAAAAAATTCATCCAGTTTGCTCAGAGAAATTTTTTTCATTACTTGCTCGCCTCCTTTGTATAAACAATGCTCGGTTCACAGTCTTCCTTTGTAAAGTTTACGAGCGGTGCACGGCTTCCAGCTTCTTCACCAGCCTGATATTCGCCGTAGCATTCGTTCATTTCCTTGATAAACTTCCGGTTCAGCAAATGCAGCGGAATGTGCTGTGGACATACTCTGGAGCATTCTCCACAGTCTGTACATCTGCCAGCGACATGGAATGCACGGATGATATGGAACATGTTTTCTTCAAAGGAATCCGCAGCGGCTTTTTGGGAAATACCAGACTTCGGATTATCGAAAACGCACTGTTCACAGGTACATGCCGGGCAGATATTCCGACAGGCATTGCAGCGGATACACTTGGAAAGTTCATTTCTCCAGAATGCAAACCGTTCATCCGGTGTCATTGCTTCCAGTTCTGCAACCTGATCAAATCTACCGCAATCCGGATTTACTTCCCCGTTTTCGCCCATCATTTCATCATAGGCAACAACTTTCTTGCTCTTGCAGGTCACGCAGCGTTCTGCAATGACATCTGCCTTCTGGAACTGCAAATCGCCATAGAATGTGGAAACAGTAATCTGATCGCCGTCTGTGGTGATACCGGTTACCCCTTCTGCACCCTTTGCACGCAGCTTGCTTTCATCGACTTTACCATCACATGGAATACCGATGATATAAACCTTTTCCCGATCAATCCGGTGTTCGGTCAACAGCTGGTTAAAGCTGTAAGAATCACATGGCTTCAGGAATACCAGTGTTTTGCCGTCTTTCTTGGAGAGAGCAACCAAATACTTGGAAAGATTGCTTGCACAAAAATCATTGTATACAAAATTGCTCAATGCTTCTGCTGATTCAAAAACAGCCGGAGTTGGGTCATAGGCAAATTCCCCGTTTTTCCAGCCCAGTACCCGAACAACGGTACCGTCTGCAAGCAATTCGGAGGCTCTTTTTACCATTCCTTCTTGCATCTCAGATCCTCCAATCTCTTATTTTCGCCCAGCTTGAGAATGGTTTCAGTGAACTCATTCATGGTTTCTGCAAACTTTGCACCTTCTGCAGCGGAAACCCATTCTACTCTGGTTCTCTCTTTTTCAATTCCGAGGTAATTCAACATCGAGAAGAGCATGGTCATTCTCCGACGTGCGTAGTAGTTACCAGTGGTATAGTGGCAGTCACCCGGATGGCATCCGCAGAGGATGACACCATCTGCACCACGCTGAAATGCCCGCAGAATGAAAATCGGATTGACACGGCAGGAACATGGTACTCGAATGATCTTTACATCTGCCGGATAATTCGCACGGTTCGTACCTGCCAAATCTGCACCGGCATAAGAACACCAGTTGCAGCAAAAAGCAACGATTTTCGGCTTGAATTCATTATTTACTTGCATATTGCGTCTACCTCCGCCATAATTTGACTGGTCGAGAAGCCCTTCAAATCCATTGCACCGGACGGACATGCAACAGTACATGCACCGCAGCCCTGACAAACTGCCTCATTGACAGATGCGACACGGCGAATCATAGAACCATCTTTTCTTCTGCTGAAGTCCTTATCCGAATATGTAATTGCACCATACGGGCAAACATTTGCACAGCTGGAGCAGCCATTACACATCATTTCGTTGGAGTGTGCAACACACGGATTGCAAGAGAGCTTGTCCTTTGCCAACAGACCAAGTGCCTTTGCAGCCGCCGCACTTGCCTGAGAAACTGTTTCCGGAATATCCTTCGGGCCTTGGCAGACACCAGACAGGAATACACCAGCGGTTGGAGATTCTACCGGACGCAGCTTTGCGTGTGCTTCTGTAAAGAAGTCGTTGGTATCCATACTTGCTGTCAGCATGGTTGCCAGCGGACGAGCTGTCTTATCCGGTTCAATTGCAGCTGCCAGAACGACCATATCTGCCTTGATGTGCAGCTGTTCGTTGGAGAGCAAATCCGAAGCCTGAACCATCAGAGAACCATCTGCCTGCGGAGAAACCTTGCCGACCATACCCTTAATATAGTGTACGCCGTACTGTTCTACTGCACGCCGATAGAATTCATCGTAGTTCTTGCCCGGTGTACGAACGTCAATATAGAATACATAAACGTCGGTATCCGGATACTTTTCACGACACAGCATTGCGTGCTTTGCCGTATACATACAGCAAATCTTAGAGCAGTATTCCTTACCGCAACCGCCATGGGTTGCATCGCCAGACTGTCTGCTGCCGACACACTGTACAAATACCAGAGTCTTCGGCTGCTTGTGGTCGGAAAGCCGTTCGAGGTGACCTTCTGTCGGACCATCTGCTTTCAGGATACGTTCAAATTCCAGAGAAGTTACAACATCCTTGCTCTGTGAATAAGCAAATTCATCATAACCATCCAGAGAAATCGGATTGTAGCCAGTTGCTGCAATGATTGCACCATACTTTTCTTCTACAATCTGATCTTCCTGTTCATAGTTGATTGCACCAGCCGAGCAGAATCTTGCACAGACGCCGCACTTGCCCTTCTGAATCTTGTTACAATAATCGCCATCAATGACAGCAACATTCGGAATTGCCTGTGCAAACGGAATGTAAATTGCACGGTGGTTCTTCAGACCCAAGTCATATGCACTCGGTACATTCTTAACTGGGCACTTTTCGGTACAGATTCCACATCCTGTACACTTTGTTTCGTCAACATACCGCTTCTTCCGGCGAATCTTCACGCTGAAGTTGCCGACAAAGCCGGTGACTGCTTCGATTTCGCTGTAAGAATAAATGGTAATGTTTTCGTTCTGTGCACATTCTACCATCTTCGGAGTTAAGATACAGGAAGAGCAGTCCAATGTCGGGAATGTCTTATCGATCTGTGTCATCTTACCGCCGATGGTCGGTTCTTTTTCTACGATGTCAACCGGATAGCCGGCTTCTGCAATATCCAGAGCCGTCTGAATACCAGCAATACCGCCGCCGATGACCAATGCACGCTTTACAACCGGGCTTTCACCAGCGATCAGCGGTGCATTCAGCTGTACTTTTGCAATGGCTGCACGTCCGAGTACAATTGCCTTTGCAGTACCTTCTTCTTTATTCTTGTGAATCCAAGAGCACTGTTCTCTGATGTTGGCAACTTCCAGCATATACGGGTTCAAGCCCGCAGCTGCAACTGCCTTCCGGAACGTTGCTTCGTGCATTCTCGGAGAACAAGAACATACAACAACACCATCCAGATGCTGTTCTTTGATTGCTTCCTTGATTATGTTTTGTCCTGCCTCAGAACACATATATGGGTAATCGGTTGCAAATACAACAGCCGGTTCTTTTCCCAGTGTTTCTGCGACCGTTTTTACGTCAACAGTTGACGCAATATTCGTACCGCAGTGGCATACAAAAACACCAATTCTCTGCATTGCCTATGCCTCCTTATTTGCTGTATTTTCTGAATGCACTGACAATTGCCTGCTGCGGAAGATCTTCATCCAGCATTGCAGGAATCTGTTCCGGCTTCAGATGGTTCTGTCCTTGCTGACGAATCACTGCCAGACGTACTGCTTCTACCAGTTTTGCTGGTTCCACATTTCTTGGGCACCGCTCCAGACAAGCAAAGCAAGAAAGGCATTTATAAATTGATTCAGACTGCATCAGGGGTTCAATATTCCCTTTTTCCACCATATAAACGAACTGATGCGGATGGTATTCCATTGCATCATAAGAAGGACATGTGGCAGAACATTTTCCACACCGCATGCACTTCAGGGGATTGACACCGCTGGTACGCAATACCTGTTCTTTCCAATCAGCCATCTTGTCCCCTCCTTACTTTACACCCAGTGCTTCTGCAAGCAGCTCTGTGAAATAAACAACAGGCAGCTCAGAACCACTGTTTTTCTTGAGATTATACAGGCAAAGCGGACAGGCTGTGATGACCATTTCTGCACCAAATTCAGCAGCACTCTGCATTACGGCACTACTTCTGGAAACAGCCACGCTCTTTTCTTCCATGGTCATATATCCGCCACAGCATTCATTTCTCTGCGGATAAAGAACCGGTTCTGCACCGATTGCACGGATGAAATCCTCTAAAATCTTCGGGTTTTCTGGGTTATCCATCTGCAGCACCTTGCCCGGCCGCAGCAAAAGACATCCGTAGTAAGCAGCGATTTTCTTACCCTTTAACGGATTTTTTACCGCAGCTGCTACCTTGTCGAAGCCAATCTTATCCCGCAGGACTTCCAAATAATGAAGTACTTCTGTTTCACCGGTATACGGTGTTTCCAGCTTCATATAGTTGTTGGCTTTCATCTGCATGTTCTCATCCGTCTGCATGTCGTGGTTTACCTGCTTGATGACATTATGACATGCGGAGCAGAGCGTTACCAACGCCCGATCCTTTTCACGAGCAGAAACCAATGCACGTACGGAAGAGAGTTTTGTTGCAATTTCATTTTTTGCCATCGGATATACGCCACCGCAGCACTGCCAGTCCGGAAGCTCTTCCAGTGTAAAGCCCAACGCTTCTGCACTGGCTCTTGCATACCGATCCAGATCCTTTGCCTTGGTCTTCAGTGTACATCCTGGGAAATAACTGAATGTCATAGCAAAACTACCTTTCTATCAATTTTGAAACCTGCTCCTGCGAAGCAATGCACCTCGCAAAAGCAAATTTCCTGTTATGCCAACAGCAAGCTCAGACCATCTGTTCCGGATGGAACACTTCGTCAAAGCGTTCTGCTGTTAAGAAACCAAGCGAAACACAAGCTTCCTTCAGGGAAATATTTTCCTTGTAAGCCTTCTTTGCGGTCTTTGCTGCATTTTCATAACCGATGTACGGATTCAATGCAGTAACCAGCATCAAAGAGTTGTGCAGGTTGTGATGCATCTTTTCTTTGTTTGCACGAATGCCGCAAGCACAGTGGTCATTAAAGGACACAATTGCTTCTGCCAAAAGACGTGCAGACTGCAAGAAGTTATACATACAAACAGGCATGAATACGTTCAGTTCAAAGTTGCCCTGAGAAGCAGCCATTCCAACTGCAACATCATTGCCCATTACCTGAACGGCTACCATTGTAACGGCTTCGCACTGCGTCGGATTTACCTTACCCGGCATGATGGAAGAGCCTGGTTCATTTTCCGGAATGAAAATTTCACCAAGGCCATCTCTCGGGCCGCTTGCCAGCCAGCGAACGTCGTTTGCAATCTTCATCATATCTGCAGCCAGTGCCTTGAGTGCACCGTGTGCAAATACCAGTTCATCTTTGCTGGTCAGTGCGTGGAACTTGTTTTCTGCTGTCCGGAATTCCTTTCCGGTGATTTCAGAAACAGCCTTTGCAACTGCAACATCAAATCCCTTCGGGGTATTCAGACCAGTACCAACAGCAGTACCACCCAGTGCCAGTGTCTTCAGGAACGGCAGAGCTGCCTGAAGCATTTCCTTATCCCGTTCCAGTGTGCTTCTCCATCCGCTGATTTCCTGAGAAAATGCGATTGGGGTTGCATCCTGCAAGTGGGTACGACCGCTCTTTACGATGCCTTCATTTTCTGTTTCCAGACGCTGGAAGGTTGCAACCAGCTTATCAATTGCCGGAAGCACCTTATCTTCGATTGCAATCACAGCAGAAATATGCATTGCAGTCGGGAATGTGTCGTTGGAAGACTGGCTCATGTTGACATCATCGTTTGGATGCAGCAGCTTCTTGCCAGCGATTTCGTTACCACGGTTTGCAATAACTTCATTTGCGTTCATGTTTGACTGCGTACCGCTACCTGTCTGCCATACAACCAACGGGAAATGTGCATTCAAACTGCCCGACATAACTTCGTCGCAAGCCTGAGAAATGGCTGCCAACTTTTCATCGGTCATTTTTTCCGGCTTCAGCGAATGGTTTGCCATTGCTGCTGCCTTCTTCAAAATACCAAATGCGTGTGTGATTTCTCTCGGCATGGTTTCCAAACCAACACCGATCGGGAAATTCTGACTGCTTCTCTGTGTTTGTGCTGCCCAATACTTATCAGCAGGCACTTTCACTTCTCCCATGGAGTCATGTTCAATCCGATATTCCATAGTTCCTCTCCTAATTTTGTTTGTGCTTTTTTAAAAAAGCAGTAGTATGTCATGCGATTGGAATGATTCGATGCCTTTGCTTCAATCCGTGCAATGCACGAAAGGCATCGGGTTCTTTCACACTGTTTGTAATTATATCATACCTTGTGCGAATGTTCAAGCAATTTGATGTAAATTATTTTTTTCTGTAAGTTCAAGCAGAAAAAAGATGAAAAAAGAAAGCCGTGCCCCGTCTTTGATATTTTTTTCACAAGGCTTGGAATTGAAATTTTATCTATCCCTCTTCTGACAGATTTGCACTTTCCGAAAAAGTATCAATTTAAAGGGTGTAACGATACACAAAATCGTCCATTACAAATCCATTTCCAATGTCTGTGACTTGCTTCTGAACGCACTGCATTCCGAAGTGTTCATAGACGGCAATTGCCTGTTGATTATAGCGGTTTACGGTCAGCCAGATATTGCTGCATCGCTGTTCCAATGCCTTTTCCTTGATGAACTGGAACATCTGGGACGCATATCCTTTTCCACGATGTTCGCCGGACAAATAGAACTTCGATAAGAACATCGTATCATCTGGCTTCTTGCAAATTCCAAAATACCCGATGACTTCCGTATCATCAATTACAAAATAATACTGATAGCCTTCTTCGATTTGCTTGGTCAGAGCGGCATTTGACTGAAATTGCTCTACCATGTAGGCAATCTGTTCTTTGGATAGAATTTTCACAAAATATTCATTCCAAATCTTGTTCGCCAAATCTGCCAATTCTTGAATTTGTTCCGCTGTTTTCACAGAACGAATGATTATCACGCATAAGCCCACCTTTCCATCTGATTTCTAGAATCCCTGTAAGATACGCCAAAATACCATTTGGATTCCGTTCTTATTATAGCACATTGCCACAAAAAAAGCAAGCAGAATTCCAAACGGAATCCTGCTTGCAAAGAAATGTAACATTTTTCGCAAATATTTTTTATAATTCTCGTAAGTTCTCTTAGTTCTCTCAGGCGTGAACCAACAGCATCGGTGTAATGTACTCTGCCATCATCGCACAAAATCCGCCAATGCAAACACCGCCCAAAATATCTGTCGGAAAATGTACTGCTAAGTACATTCTCGACCATACGATGCAAAGAGCAATGCTCAGGCATGGAATCCCAAACAATAACGGCAGATGAAAGAACAGCAACAAACCTGCGGACATGGAACTAGTCGTATGTCCAGACGGGAACGACCAGTCCTTTTGCGGCGGCAATAATGCCTCTAAGCCGACAATGATTTCATACGGCCGTTTGCGTTTTACTGTATTTTTGATAAACAAATTGGTTATCAATACCCCCAGCAGCTGTGCTGTGATCACCGTTGCAGCCAGCAGACGCTGCGGACGAACGGCAAACAACAGACAGGCAATGGACAGCCAGATAAGCCCGCCGTTTCCCAGCTGTGTAATTCGCCGCACCCACTTTGTGAGTCGGTCTTTTCGCAGCCGTTCCTGCATCCATAACAAAAACTGTGCTTCCCATTCCATATAAGCAGTCATGTTTTCAACACCATTCCTTTCTTTTTTCGTATTTCCCCAATGCTTCTTTTTCTCTCTTCTATCATAACATAAAATTTATGAAAGTACAAGAAAAGTTTGCAGAAAGTTTGGTGAAATCAGTTGGAACTTTTTTCCGAAAGTAATGGTTACAAAAAACAGTGTTTTTTGTTGTCTTTCACATAAATGTGCAAATTAAACCGGATTGATTTCTTTATTTTATTTATTTTGCATGAAAACATCCATTCTCTCTTGACATTTTCCTGCTCGTATGATAACATATAGGTGTTGCATCACACGTGCAACGCATGAAACACCTGCAAGCATAAAAACAAGGGGGTGATTTGATGTTTCAAATTGATTCCATGTCCAGAAAGCCGGTATATGAACAGATTATTGAACAGGTGGAATCCTTTCTGCTCAACGATGTTCTGAAACCGGGCGACCAGATTCCATCTGTCCGCAACGTAACCATGCAACACGCCATCAATCCAAGAACTGTTTTAAAAGCGTACAACGATTTAGATGCCAGAGGCTTGATTCGTTCTGTACCCGGAAAAGGCTATTTTGTTTGTGAGGAGGCGAAACAAATTTTGAACCAACGACATATGGAACGATTACAGGAACTGACAGAAATCTTAAAAGAAATGGCACTGGCAGGTGTTCCGTTGGCAGCCATTCAAGATTGCGTCAACAAAGCATACGCACCCAAAAAGGAGGAAACATCATGATTCTTGCCCATCAACTAACCAAACGATTTGAGGATTTTACCGCTTTGCGTTCATTGAGCTGCGAAATCGAAAAAGGCTGTATTTATGGCATGGTCGGTTCTAACGGTGCTGGAAAATCCACCTTTTTGCGATTGCTGACCGGCGTTTACCAGCCCGATGAAGGCAGTATTTCCATTGACGGAAAACCCGTCTGGAATAATCCGGAAGTCAAACAGCACATTGCCTATGTGCCGGATGAACTGTATTTTCTGAACGGTGCATCCATGAACCGCATGGCAGATCTATACGCTGCCTGCTATCCCAGCTTTGACCGCTCCTATTACCAGCAGCGAACCAAACAATTTGAACTGAATCCAAAAAAATCACTGAACACCTTCTCCAAAGGCATGCGGCGACAGGCAGCAACCATTCTTGCCCTTTCCATTCGTCCAGATTATATTTTCTTCGATGAAACTTTTGACGGATTAGATCCCGTTATGCGGAATTTGGTCAAAAAGCTGATTTGTGACGATGTATTAGAGCGAAACGCAACCGCAATTATTACATCTCATTCCCTGCGGGAATTGGAGGACACTTGCGATCAGCTCGCTCTGCTCCACAAAGGCGGTCTGGTGTTGGAGAGCGATGTACAAAATCTAAAAACAGAACAGTTCAAAATTCAGATTGCATTTCCAGACGATTACGGAGAAAGTCGATTTACTGCAATACCGGACATGAAGATCCGGCATTTCTCCAAACAAGGTGCGGTTGCCAACTTGATCGTGACCGGCAATCGAGAAGCCATTGTAGCAGCGTTGCAAGCGATGCACCCAACCATTTTGGATGTATTGCCGCTGTCTTTGGAGGAAGTCTTTACTTACGAAATGGAAGCATTAGGATATGCTTTCGACATCGAATAAGGGGGAAACAGAAAAATGAGAGAAATAAATAAAAAACCATTTTCTGTGGGGCTTTATATAGAAGGACTTCGACAGCTCCGAATCGTTGGCATTTTAGGTGCAATTTTGTTGTTTTGCTCTTCGGCAATTACCGTTGTTGGCAACGCACTATCCACGCAAAGACAAATGGAATTATATCAGGATTCCTCCATTGTCCTTGCCAATTTGAGTGCATTGGAAGTCGCTCCACTGTTACTGCTGCTATTCTCTGTATTTGCACCCGTAATGACCCTGTGGCTATTCCACTTTATGAACAAACGCAATAGCAGCGATTTTCTATTCGCCATTCCACAGACTCGCATGGCATTGTATTGCAGCTATACGTCTTCCATTGTCACATGGCTGGCAATTTTAGCACTATCCGGATTGATCGGCGTATTGATTCCGGCAGCAATTTTTTCCACCTACATCAACATTCCTTATCATGCACTATTTTTACTAACGCTTAGCTGTTTTCTTTACAGCTTACAGGTGATGGCAGCCATTTTGGTTGCGATGTCGATTACAGGGACGATGTTTTCCAACATCATCCTCAGCGGCTTGATTTTATTCGCTCCAAGATTGTTGATTTTTATGTTGACTGGCATTTGGAAAAATATTCCTTTTATTTATGCTTCGTCCGATCACTTTTCACTTCTAAACGATTCCATCAACCCCATCAGTGGCTGTGTGTTATATCCATTATGCGGCATCTCAGATACTTACCAGCTATTTTATTCTGCTGCCCCCATGATTTACAGTGTATGCCTGAGTGTCATCTATCTGCTTCTGGCAGCGTTTCTCTTTCAAAAGCGAAAAAGTGAAACTGCTGGAAAAAGTGCATCCAGCCCCATTTTGCAATCGATTTATCGTATTACAGTCACAATGATTTATTGTGTTGTTGTTGCAGCGGTTATTCTCTCAGAAGCAAATGCCATGCAGGACGCAACCGGTCGCTTTGAAATAATTGTTGCCTATCTCGTTGCAGTTGCAATCTATTTCCTGTTTGAATTGCTGACAACCAAAAGCGTTCAGAAGATGTGGAAAGCAGCTCCCGGATTACTGGTTGTACTGGTGCTGAACGGTGTAATGATTTTTGGTATGCATAGCATCATACAGCGTGCTTATAACTTCCAGCCAACAGCAGAAGAAGTGACCGGAATCACCTTCTTGCCGCAAAGCACCAATAATGGCAATCAGATTTCTTATGATGATTACGTTCAAAGTCATTATATGGGAACGATTACAGACAAAGATTTAATTGCTGCCATTCTTGACAACTTAAAGAGTGACGTACAGGATATGAAAGAGGGCGGAAGCCAGCAATATTATAATGATGAAAAGCGATATGCCTACGCAGAATTTAACTTTAAAATCATTACAAAATCTGGAACTCGTTATCGGCACATCCGGATTGACCCGAAAACACAGAGAGCCCTTGCGGAACAAACCTATGAATCCATGAAAGACGATTCCAGTTGGAGAAATCCGCCTGAACCAATTGAACAGACATTGTGGACTTACGATCGCGATGGAAGCTACGGAGGAATGAATGAGCGGAACGCCAGCCAATTGTTTGAAACCCTAAAGACAGAATTACAGACTGTAGATTTTTCAGCCTGGTATACGGCAAACCATTCAACAGAAACTGCTGTCTTTTGGTTCGATTATGATATTTACGACAATAACAGCAATTATCAAATTTCCATTCCAGTTTATGCTTCCATCTATCCAAAAACCGTAGAACAATACCAAACGTATCTATATGAACAGCAGCAAGAAGATCTCTCCAAGTTAAAAGACTTCGTAAAGAACGATATGCCAAAGCTGCAATTTGCAGAAGATTATGATATTAGTTTGTCGATTCACATTTCTGGAGAAACTGCAATCGAATATCCATACAGCAGTCCTGAAAATACCAATCTGCTTTCTGAGATTCTCGAAAAAGGATTGCTGGATCATCCTATTACAGACACGGATTCTTATGTCGAATTAGATGTTGATGTTTATGATGATGAATACACGAACATCGACGACGACGATAGAGATTTCTATGGCGGAAATTTCTGTATTGCAGCAGATACAGACTTTTTGAAATCCTTGTTGCAGCCATCCTCCAAATAAAATACTCCCTGAAAAACGAGTTCTTTCCAGCAAGAAAGGCTCGTTTTTCGCTTTCTTTGCATGATTTTGGGTTTGACTTTACAGTGAACCTGTGTTATAATAAATCCATGTCATTACGAATCAGAACGGAGGAAACAGCGTGAATATTGAGCTCTATGAATTATGCCTGCCAAAATCAGAATCTGCATCAACCGCCCTGTATATTCGGACAGAAGGGACGGTTACACGGAATGCAAACCATCTGCAATTGGCATGCGAAAGTGCCGTTTCCTTCGATACTTGGTTTGGATGTTTCGATTATCTGCAATGGCGGCGGTATACAACCTTAACAACCCCCATTGCAGCTTTTTTCATAAAGGGAACGATGTTGGTACAATGCTATGTTCGCACCGCAAAACGAACAAGCCTGCTCTATGAACAAACCGTCACCAGTGATGGGTCACAGCCACAAGTATTTCCGTTTTCGATTTTCAATCTTCCGGAAAACGGCTTTCTGTATTTTCGCTTGCAGGCAAAATCAGAGAACTGCTTATTTTTGCGTGGCTGCTATTTGGCAGATGTTTCAGAACTTCACGCTATTCAAGTGGCTACAGTAATTTGCACCTATCAACGGGAATCCTGGGTTTCCAATACCCTACAGCAATTTTTACAATGGCAAAAAGAACATCACACCCTTCCAGTAGACATTTTTCTAATTGATAACGGACAAACCTGGACAGAAGAACAGTTGCCGGATTCCAATCAAATTCACCTGATTCCCAATCAAAACACAGGTGGAAGCGGCGGATTTACAAGGGGCATACAAGAAGCTCTGCATCGAGAAAAATATACGCATGTCCTGCTCATGGATGATGATATTATTGCAGACTGGAATGGCGTTCAAAGGGCAATTTCTTTCTTGTCCATCTGCAAACCAGAACAGCGGAAAACCTTGACCATTGGCGGAACAATGATGGATATCACACAACCTGCGATGCAGTTTGAAGCTGGTGCATGCTGCCAAAATCGCTGTCTAACTGGCATACAGCCACAGGCAGACTTAACAACGCTTTCTTCTTTGCAAGCACGGATGCAGCCAATTCCTGCGAATTATGCTGCATGGTGGATGTGTTTGCTGCCCGTTGCAGCTATGAAACAAGCGGGGCTACCGATGCCATTTTTTATTAAGATGGACGATGTGGAATATGCTCTGCAAATCAAAGAGCAGGTTGTTATGATGACCGGCGTTTGTGTCTGGCATGAAAATTTTCATCTGAAATATGCACCATGGAATGAATACTATATCACACGCAACGGTTGTATCACTTATGCCCTCCACGGGCAAGCGAAAAATGCCGTTTCTGTTGTCTTAGAACTTTGGAGAACCATGTTACATTTGCTTTTTCTGCACCGCTATGATACTGCAAAATTCGTATTACAAGGATACCGAGATTTTTTGCGTGGATGGAAATGGCTGCAAAAAACGGATGCCATCACCCTTCATCGGCAAATTCTACAGCAGCAGCAAGCTGCAACAGAACAGTTCCAAACAGACTGTACAGAAGTGCCGAATTCTATCCCACAAGTTTCCTTTTTTGAAGCAACCCGTGCAGCCGTTCAGAAGCAAAAATCTGTATTTTTATTTCATCCATTCACGAAAAAGGGATTTTATGCAAGTCGAAAAAAAGGGACTGCGTTTCAATTGTTGTTAAAAATGGGTGGGATTTCTCTGCGAATGCTGACAACATATCGTTCAGTTGTACAAGGATTCCAAAAAAATAGAACGATTCTTTGTGAAGATGCTGCTTGGAATCGGCGAAATCAACACAATTCCGAGGAAAAATAACCCGATTTCTAAAAAACATTCTGAAAAATCCATTTTTCCAAAATAGGAAACCTGCACCATTGACAAATGACATCCTCTGTAGTATAATATGTGGTATCCAAAAAAGAGAAAAATCACTTGTTTTCCTGTTTGACAATCTGCAAAATGAGGGATTTTGCAGAAAAGAAGAGAGGCATCATTTTTATGAAAAAACAACAAATTTTTGCATATGCTTGTTCTGCTGCCTTACTTGGCACATTAATTGGATGCGGTCAAAAGACAGAGATTGACCAGTCCGTTCCAGATACCATTATTGAAGTAGCAAAAACCACTGCTTCTTCAGAAACAACTTCTGTCACATCTGAAACATCTGCAATTACTTCCAGCAGCACTGGCAGTGCAACCAGTTCCGGCAGCACGAACACCACAACAGCTACCACCATTCACTATGCCGGAAACCCGAATTTGACTGTTCGGAGAACAGAAGCTCCTGCCACACAGCCAACTGTTGCACAAACTGTTACTACAATTCCAACGGAAGCTCCAACAGAACCTGTTACAGAAGCTCCGACAGAGGCAACCACAATCGTTGAAACAACTGTTATCAGCACATTGGTTGCACCAAATGGAACTTTTACGGAAGACGACATGCGGTTTACGTTTGACGGAATTTCCGTGAAACCGGGGGACAGCAGCATTGATTTCCGAAACCTCATGCAAGGAAAAGGCTATGTTTCTACTGAATCAGTCGATGGCATGCAGTTTATTTCGTATGACGAACAGGGTATCAAACTGGAATTGGTTGATAATGATGATGCAACCTTGAAAGCCATCACGCTTTCCAACGATAAAGCATCCACAGAAAAGGGCATTCACGTTGGTTCTACAAAGTCTGATGTAGAAGCTGCTTATGGCTTCGGCGTTGAGGAAGATGGTGTCTATCGGTATTTGATTGATACAAATGGCGATGGAGAAAATGATTACCAGTTAGATTTTGCATTAGACGGAAATGGTGTGGTACAGTCGATCACCTATTGCTGTATCACTGTTGGCGGTTAAAAAAATGTATTGAGAAACACGAAAGCGGTAGGTTTGAATATCAAACCTACCGCTTTTTACTTTTCTTTACTTTTCTGCCTGTTCCAGCAAATCTAAAATTGCATTCTTTGGCAATGCACCCACATTCTGGGTAATGACCTTACCCTGTTTCAATACCACCAATGTTGGAATGCTCATGACACCGAATTTCTGTGCCAATTCTGGTGACTCGTCCACGTCCACCTTGCAAATCTGATAGTTCTGATATTCTTCCGCAATTTCATCCACCAGCGGAGATACCATTCTGCAAGGGCCGCACCAAGTTGCATAGAAATCAATCAGAACTGGTTTTTCTGCTTGCAGAACCACTGCTTCAAAATTATCCTTTGTTACTGTTGTGACTGCCATTTTTCTCATCCTTTCCTGTTTCTGCATCATTGCTTTTATAATACAGCATACAATGACAATATCCTTCAAATTCCGGGTCTGCAATTTGTTTCCGGAACTCTTCACACATGCATTTATATGCTTCTGTCCGTTCTAAGCGACAAGGACAATAACCGCCCTTCTTTCGCAATCCTTCCCGAATTGCAGCAACCAAATCTGCATCCGGATTGAGCCGAACACTCATACCATCACACACCTTATTCTATGACGTTTCGTCTGTTTTTATGATACACAATCTATGAGAATTTTAAAAGTAGTTTTTATGTCGTTTTTGATAATAATTCCTATTAAGCATTTATTCTGCTTTTTGTGCTTGTTGCAAAGCTTCTCTTGCACTTTGCAGCATCAACTTGCTGGGAGAATCTCCAGCCATAATTCGAGCGATTTCCTGCACCCGTCCTTCTAAATCTAATGGCGTTACATGGGTACTGGTTCGTTCTCCTTCCACTTTTTTTTCAATCAAAAGATGATGATTTGCCATCACTGCAATCTGTGACAAATGCGTCACGCAGAGAACCTGTCTATTTTTTCCGACTTCTTTTAGTTTAAATCCGATTTTCTGGGCAGCCTTTCCGCTGACACCCGTATCAATTTCATCAAAAATCAAGGTCGGAATCTGATCTCTGTCTGCAATGACACATTTTAATGCCAGCATAATTCGAGATAGTTCCCCGCCAGATGCAATTTTTGCAAGCGGTTTCGGTGCTTCGCCCTTGTTGGCAGAAATCAATAGTTCCATGCTATCCATTCCCTGAATGGTCAGCTTTCCGGTCGTATGAGCAACCTGTAAAACAACATCCGGCATATTTAAAAAGGTCAACTGCTCCATGACCGCATCTGTAAACCGTCTTGCCGCTGCTGCACGCTGCTGAGAAAGCTGCTTTGCCTCTGTAGAAACCACTTCTAATAAGTGATTTTTTTCTTCTAATAGCGTTTTGATTGCAACCGCATCGTGTTGCATCTGTTCCAGTTGTAATTCTGCATCGTTTGCACGTTCTAGCAATTCATCGCAGGTACACAGATATGTTTTAGAAACCTGCCGAAATAATTCTGCCCGTTGCTGTAATTGCTGATACTGAGCTTCATTGTCGGAAAGTTGTTCCATCTTTTGAAATAAACTTTCTGATAAGTCCAACAGTTCTACTTTTACCGTTTCCAATCGCTGCAACCATGATTCTTGTTCGGGCTGATCTGCTGCCGGAAAAGTTGCAGTCTGTAGCTGCTGTTGTGCTTCTGCTAAACTGGCAGTTGCACTCTGTTCGTTCTCCTCTAATAATTGCCAAGCGGAACGAACTGCCATTGCTGCATCTTCTGCCGCCTGCAACTGCTGCATTTTTTCTGTAATTCGGTCTTCTTCTCCCGGTTCTATTTGCAGAGCACGCACTTCTTCCAGTAGCGTTTGCAGGTATGCTTGCTTTTGTTTCCGTTCTTTCGCTGCCTTTTGTGCCGCATTCAACTGTTTTGCAATCTTTTGTAGAGCACGAAAATGCGTTTGATAGGATTGCAGCAAGGGCAGCATTTCTCCAAACTGGTCAATCATCTGCAAATGCTGGTCGGCTGACCGTAAAATTTGATTGTCATGCTGTCCGTGAATGTGAATCAGTCTTGCTCCCAATTCCCGCAGTGCAGAAACCGTTGCAATTCGATGGTTGATGCGTGCTGTGCTGCCGCCGTCTGCCATAATTTCCCTCGTCAACAACAACTCTCCATCTGGAGCGGAAAACCCCAACGCTTCCAAACATTCTAAGACGGGTGTTCCCAATTCTGTAAATTGTGCAGAAATGACTGCTTTTTTGCAGCCTGTCCGGACAAAATCCTTTGTTACTCGCTGCCCTAAAACGGCATTGATGCCATGAATCAAGATGGATTTTCCGGCACCCGTTTCGCCGGTAAACACATTAAAATGCTGAGAAAACGGAATGCTTGCCTGCTCGATGACAGCCAAATTTTCAATATAAAGTTCTTTCAGCATATCGTTTCCCCTTCTTCCGTTTGCATCCAAACTGCATATTGTTTTGCGAAAAAGGCAGCCTGTTCTTCTGACCGCAGCAAAATAAAAATGGTATCATCTCCGGCAATCGTTCCCACAATGCGATGGTCTTGCTTGGCATCGACAGCCGCACAGATTGCCTGTGCTGTACCAGAACGACAGTGTAAAACGGCAATTTGTCCAGCATAATCCGTTCGCAGAATGGCATCCCGCAAAAGATGATCAGAAATGGGTGTCTGTTCCGGCAGACGGTAACAACAAACACCATTTTCCAAATGCTGTTTTACCAGCTGCAATTCCCGAATATCTCTGGAAATGGTCGCCTGTGTGACAGAAATTCCCTGCTCCAACAAAGCTTGTATCAAATCTTCCTGCGTTTCCAGTTCTTTTTGCTGAATCAATTCCATGATTGCGGCGTGTCGCTCTTTTTTTCCCATTTTGTCACCTTCTCTTTTTCAGATTCCCCTTTTAGTGACTGCATCATTTTTCGATTCAAGGAATCAAAAAATGTATTTCCACTCAAGTCAATCAGAGAAATTTCATGTGGGGAACGGTAAATTTCCATTCGATGATAAGCATCCAAACAGATTGGCGGTGCACCGTCTGCACTGATATACACATCCCGAACATCCTGCTCCTGCAATGATACACACAGCCGGCTTTCCGGTGAGAATAGAATTGGTCTTGCAGAAAGCGAATGCGGACAAATCAACGTCATTTCAATACAGGAAAATTCCGGTTCAATGATTGGCCCACCAGCAGATAAGGCATATGCGGTAGAACCAGTTGGTGTACTGAACAGAACACCATCTGCCCGATATTCACCCAACAAAACATCATTGCGATATACTGAGAAATCTACAACGTGTGCATATTGCCGTGCAATTGTAATATCATTCAAAGCCGTGCAGTGCTGCACAACATGTCCATGCAAGTCCAGCAAATCCCCACAGAGCAGCATCCGACTGGACACCCGATAATCTCCCGTCCGAAGCCGTGCAATTTCTTGGATTTGGCTCGGTTCTAAGGCTGCCATAAAGCCCAATCTGCCTGTATTGATGCCCAGTAGCTTGGTGTTGGTATGAATCAAATGACTTGCACAACGAAGAATCGTTCCATCTCCGCCGATTGCAATGGCAAATTCCGCCTCCTGTACCGCCTCTAAAAGTGGCTGATACTGAACAAAAGACTTGTCAAAAAACAGTGCCCGTAATTCTGGGTCTGCAATGGGCGTGATATTGCAAGCATGCAAAACATCGCAAACTTCTCTTGCACAGGAAAGTGCAGGATCTTTTTTTAAGTTTGGAAACACCACTGCTTTCATGGCAGAACCTCCTCTTATTTTTGACTCCATGCCTGTTCTGCGACTGCTTCTGGTGCATACGGAATGGGAGAAACATTACCACGCTGTACTTGCACCAGATATTCGATATTACCAGAACCACCCCGAATCGGTGAAGGGCACAGATACTGGATATGTAATCCTTGCTGTTCCAGTGCCATACAAACGGTACGCAACACTCGCACATGGACATTTTTAGAACGAACAATGCCATTCTTTCCAACATCAGACCGCCCTGCTTCAAACTGCGGTTTGATGAGCAGAACTGCCCTACCAGTATCCGATAAAAATCGACAAATATCCGGCAAAATTCGTTCCAGAGAGATAAACGAAACATCCACTGAAATAAAATCAATTGGTTCTGCAATGGCAGTTTGCGGCAGTGTCCGAATATCCGTCCCTTCCATACAGACAACCCGTTCATCCTGCCGCAGGGAATCTGCCAGCTGCCCATGTCCAACATCAATCGCATAGACTTTTTTTGCTCCGTGCTGTAACATACAGTCGGTAAATCCGCCAGTCGAAGCCCCGATATCCATACAAGTTGCCTGCTCCAGAGAAAGATTTTGCTGTTCCAGAATCCATTCCAGTTTTAAACCGCCTCTGCCAACATATCGCAAATCTTCTCCCAACATGGTGAGTTCGGCTGTTTCTTCTGTCAACTTTGCTGGTTTGGTACAGACAACGCCGTCTACTTGAATTTGACCATTGGTAATCAAATTTTTTGCTCGCTGCCGACTGCCGACCAGACCACGTTGCAGCAATAATACATCCAACCGTGTCATACAGACTGCTCCTTCTCTTTCTGTTCCACTGTCTGCCGAATTTTTTTCAGCATAGCAGCTTCTGACAAGCCGATTTCATCCAGCTGTGCGGCAATGGATGCTTGCGGAATAAACTGCTTTGGAGCAATCCGCTGATAACTGCCCGTATATCCCATTTCTAACAGTAAATCTCCCAGCAGCTGGGAAATGCCGCCATAATAGTAGGCCTCTTCAAAGAACAGAATTCGCTGATAAGAGCGACAAATAGAGGGTACTAATTCTGGCAACGGAAAAATCTGCGTCAGCTTCAGCAAATCACAAGAAAATCCCTCTTTTTCAGCTGCTTGCTTTGCACGATATAACAAATCATATGTTCTGCCGTAGCCAATCAGCAGCGTATCTGTTCGACATCCTGCGGTATGGGTATAAGCAGTATTCAACGCACTTTTATCAAATATGGTATTGTCTGCCCCTCGTGGATAGCGAACACAAGCCAAGCCGGTATCCTGATACATTGCCTGCCGTAAACAGAGTGTCAATTCATCATAACAGGCTGGTGCGTAAATGGTTGTGCCCGGAATGGAAGTTAGAAACGATACATCAAATAATCCATGATGCGTTTCCCCGTCTTCTCCGACTACGCCAGCTCGGTCAATGCCTAAGACAACGTGGAGCTTTCCAATCGCAACATCATGCAGCAACTGGTCATAAGCACGCTGCAAGAAAGAGGAATACACTGCAAAAACAGGTAACTTTCCCTGCGATGCCAATGCAGCTGCAAACGTAACCGCATGCTGTTCTGCAATGCCGACATCATAATACCGCTGCGGATAGGCTCTGGAAAAATATTGCAGCCCGGTTCCGTGTTCCATGGCTGCGGTAATCGCACAAATTGAAGCATCTTTCTTTGCAAGGCGAACCAATTCTTTCCCGAAAATATCGGAATAGGTATCCTTTCCGGAAATTTCCGGATTGCCAGTTTCCACATTGAAGCGAGAAATTCCATGAAATTCGCCCGGGTTTTTTTCAGATGGCAAGTAGCCTTTCCCTTTTTTCGTATGAATATGCACGAAAACCGGACATTCATATGCCTTTGCTGCCTGCAAAACTTCTTCCAAATCTTCTAAATTATGCCCATCCACAGGTCCTAAATAGACAAATCCAAAGTCTTCAAAAATGGTTGCCGAACGGAAAACCGTATCCCGCAGGGCATCTTTGGAAGATTTAATCATTTTCGCAACCGGTGCACCAATGACAGGCGTTTTTTGCAGCTTGCGTTCTACTGCCTTTTTCGTCTTGACATAGTTCTCGGAATTGCGAATGTTGGCAAGATATTTTGCCACAGAGCCAACATTTTTAGAAATCGACATAGCATTGTCATTCAAGATAATAATCAGCCGATTTTTGCTCTTTCCAGCATTGTTCAGCCCTTCAAATGCCAGACCGCCTGTCATTGCTCCATCACCCAGCACAGCAATCACATGATGGGGGTCACCGTTTTGCCGCATGGCTTCTGCAACCCCACTGGCAACGGAAATGGCAGTACTGCTATGTCCGCTGATAAATGTATCATGTGGCGATTCTTCCGGCTTTGGAAACCCAGAAATGCCGTTTTCTTTTCGGAGCGTGGAAAATCGTGCATACCGCCCCGTTAAAATCTTATGAGTATAACATTGGTGTCCAACGTCCCATACAAATTTATCCTGCGGAGAATCGAAAACACGATGCATAGCAACCGTCAATTCGACCACTCCGAGATTCGATGCCAGATGTCCGCCATTTTTAGAAACCGTCTGGATTAAAACAGACCGAATTTCCTTGCAGAGCTGCTGACATTGTTCTGTATTTAGTTTTTTTAGATCCTCCGGCAGCTGCATGGTCGCCAAAGAGAACCGCTTCTCTGCCGGTATATTGTTTTCATTCATAACATCCCTTCTTAACCATTCGTTTTCATCAGAATCCAATCTTGTTCCGACCTTTTAATGTTTTCGAGATAACAGCGATTGTGTCAACGCCATCAAAAATTCTGGATTTGGAAGTGTTTTTAACATCGCCATCGCTTTTTCCGTCAATGCAGCCGCTTCCTTCTGTGCTGCCTCTAAGCCCAACAATGTTACAAACGTAACTTTGTTTTCTTCGGCATCGCTGCCGACTGGCTTGCCCAACACATCCGTGGTGCTGGTAACATCCAGAATATCATCCACAATCTGAAATGCCAGCCCCAAATAGCTGCCATACGTATCAGCAGCTTTTATTTGTTCATCCGTTGCATTTGCTGCAATGCATCCCATCCGACAAGCAACCCGAATCAGTGCCCCCGTTTTAAACGCACACATGGTTTTCAGTTGGTCAACCGTTACATCTGCTCTGCCTTCCTGCTCCATATCTAGTACCTGTCCGGCAATCATACCATGATGACCGCTTTCTTCTGCCAGCTCTGCAATCAATCGCACTTTCTGTGCATCGGATAAAGCTGTACTATTTGCCAGAACAGAAAAAGCATGGATGCTCATGGCATCCCCTGCTAAAATCGCAAGAGCTTCTGGGAACGCCTTGTGACAAGATGGTCTGCCACGCCGCATATCATCGTCATCCATTGCCGGCAAATCATCATGAATCAGGGAAAATGTATGAATCATTTCGATTGCAGCAGCAGCCGGCATTGCTTGTTCTTCTGTTCCGCCGAACATCTTGCAAAATTCTAATACCAATACGGGGCGAATCCGCTTTCCGCCAGCTTCCAGAGAATACCGCATGGCTTCTACAACAGAAGTTCGCTGCAATGCACTGATGGCATCATCCGGCAGCAATTCCTGCAACGCTGCTTCCACCTTTTTTCCATCCTGCTGCAACAACTGTTTCATTTCTGACTCTGTCATCATGAGAAATCCTCCTCTTCTACGGTCAAGGAAAATTGTTTTTCTGCTTCCTGCAATGCCGTCTGGCAGGCATCTGACAATTGAACGCCTTTTTGATACAAAGCAAGTGCTTCTTCCAATGGCAGTGTGGATTGTTCTAACTGCTTTGTGACTTGCTGCAATTGTTTCAAGTTTTCTTCAAAAGTCATGTTTCTTCCTCCTGTGCAAGCACTTGCACTGAAATCGTTCCGTGTGCCAGCTGAATCGTTAAAACATCCCCAGCTTGTACCGCATCGGCATGGGAAAGAATCTGCTGCCCATGCCGAACAATTGCGTATCCTTTAGACAAAATTCGGTTTGGATGATTGCTCTCTAGTTTTGTCTGTTGCAATTGCAGCTGAAATTGTTTTTCCTGCAATAGTTTATGCATCTGTTGCTGTAACCGATGCCGATTTGCCTGTACTTCTTTTTTTAGTCCGACAATTCGTTTTTCTGGTGCAGCAGCAGACAATAATTTTTGTTGTTCGCTCCATTGCTGTTGTTTCTGCTGTAATATCGCAGCCATTCGCGTTTTCAGCTGTTTTCGATTTGCCTGTATCTGATATTGCAACTCCAACATAGACGGAACTGCCAATTCTGCCGCTGCCGATGGTGTTGGTGCTCGTAAATCCGCAGCGTAATCCGTCAATGTCTGGTCAATCTCATGTCCAACAGCAGAAATCACCGGAATGGAACAATGAAACACTGCCATGACTACTTCTTCCGTCTGAAATGCCTGCAAATCTTCGGCAGAGCCACCACCTCGTCCAACAATTAAAATATCACAATCGGATTGTGATGCCCGCTGAATCGCATGTGAAATAGATTCTGGTGCGGAATCGCCTTGTACCTGTGCTGGAAATAACATCACCTGTACCAATGGAAACCGCCGCCGAATCACCTGTTCAATGTCATGGATGGCAGCACCGGAAGCAGAGGTTACCACACCAATTTTTTTCGGAAAAGCTGGCAAGGGACGTTTTCTGGCAGCATCAAATACACCAAGTGCAGCGAGTCGTCTCTTTCGCTGTTCTAATGCTGACTGCTGTGCACCCACTCCATCCATCTGTAAATCTGTAACACAAAGCTGAAATGTACCCTCTCGTTCATAGAGCGTTGCCGTTGCAGCTGCAATAACAGAGATTCCATTTGCAAGCGGAATGGAAATCCGACTCGCTTGATTGCGAAACAAAACTGCTCGAACACTGCTTTCTGCATCTTTCAGAATAAAATAGCAATGCCCCGACCGCTGATTTCGGGTAAATCCGGAAATCTCTCCCCGAATCAATAGGTGCTGTAAATGGCGGTCTTCTTTCAACTGAAAAGCAGCATAGCGATTCAATTGCGTTACCGTTAGAACTGCCATGTTTCGCTCCCCTCTGCCTGTAATGCTGCATAAATTGCCGCTCCAACTGCATTATCACAAGAAAAAGCTGGCTCTGCAAAATAAACATCTCCAGCAGACAACAATTTCTCTCGCATCCATTGATTTGACATGACACCGCCTGCATAGAGCACCGGTAACTGTCCATATTGTTTTCTTGCAAAGGCTGTCATTTCAAAAACAGTATCTCGAACATTGGTCAAGCAGAAACGAGCCACATCTTCCGGCTGTTCACCCTGCTTTAACATCGCCTGACAGCGGTTTTCCAGCCCGGAAAGGCAGCAATTTCCCTCTCGAATAACAGGCTTTGTGCGATATTGTTTCGTACTGACAGCAGCAAGCTGTTCCAATGCAGCCCCACAAGGAAATTGCAGCTGCAACATCAAACCAACACGGTCAATTGCCTGCCCAGCTTTCAAGTCTAATGACGTTCCAACTTGTGTAATATTCAAGCACAAATCTGCATCCGGTTCGCAAAGCAAACAATCTGTTGTTCCACCGCTCACATGGAAGGCAAGAAATGGAGCTTTTAAGAAAGAAAGTTTCTTTGCAGAATACAGTGCTGCTAGAATATGCCCGATTTGATGAGAAGTTTCATAAACTGGGACTCCCGTCACGGCCGCCATTCCATACGCCATTGTTTTTCCACACAAAAAGCAAGGCATATATGATCCTTCGATATTGCGTGGTCGAGTGGTAACACCAATTCCAGTTAGATTCTGTGGTGGATTCGGCAATAATGTCTGTATTACTTCCGGCAGTTGTCGGGTATGGTGGAAAACAGCGTCACTCTGCCGCAGTCCTGCCATACCGACTTTCACAGGCAAAAGTTTTTTCGCCTGCCGAACCGTTCCGTTCTCTGCATCGAAAATCGCACAGGATGTCGTATAATTACTGGTATCCAGTCCTAAAAATTCACGCATGCTGTTCTGTTCCAGTATCCTTTGCATGGTCACGAGCATAATTGCCCAGAACGCCATTGATAAAGGAAATATCTTCCTGATAGCCGTATGCTTTTGCCAGAGAAATGGCTTCTGCAATCGCTGCATTCATCGGCATCTGTGCGTCATAGCGAATTTCATACAATGCCAGTCGTAAAATACTGAGGTTGATTTTTGGAATCCGGTTGATGACTCTCTTGGTACTGTAAGCAGAGATAATTTCATCCAATTCTGCTTCATGGGCAACCACGCCATTTACCATTTCTTTTACGGCATCGGTAATCGGTAACAGGTCTGCTTCTTCTGCAACTTGAAACAGTTCTTCCGCTGTATCGTTCTGAAACTGCATTTCAAATAAAATATAAAATGCACATTCTCTCGTTTCGTGTCTTGTCATTTCGTGCTGTGCCATAGTGTCCTCCCTTATGTAAGGTGTATTTTCACGGATACAGCTTTTCTGTTCCGTTTTGACTTTCTCTTATTATATCGTATTTTTCTCTTTCCGTCAAGTGTTTCAAAAAACAAAGCTGCCACATAGGTTCTTCTATGCGGCAGCCCATTTCAACTATAAAGTTATGCAAATATCTGTAAGAATTTCAAGAATGCTGTTTTTCCGGCTTCATCCCGTTTGAATACGCCAGCATCACAGAGCACTTGTTCAAAAACTTTCCCAACTTCTGCCTGTAAAATTGCTTCTGCATTTTCTTCGCAGAATTCCGGATGTTGTTTCTGCACTTCTGCTGCCCAGACAGCATGAGAAGCCGTCTGGGGATTGACTGTCAAATCTTCGTGCTGTAACATTGCTTCTTTCAGTACGTCCAATTCTACTGCCAGTCTTGCTGGAAGAACTGCCAGACCCATGACTTCAATCAAGCCGATATTCTCTTTCTTGATGTGGTGCAAGGATGGATTTGGATGGAAAATCCCGAGCGGACGGTCTTCCGACGTCCGATTGTTCCGCAAAACCAAATCGCATTCATAGGCATCGCCTTTTTTCCGAGCAATCGGTGTAATGGTGTTGTGTGGCGTTCCATCGGTTTCCGCATAGATTCCAACAGTTGCATCGCTGTAACTTCTCCACTGTTCAAGAATCGTATTGCAGGCATCTGACAATTCTTTCCGATTGATGGAACTCAGCCGAACAACTGACATCGGCCACTTTAAAATACCAGCCTGTACATTCGGATAAGCTGCCAGAGAAACTGGAATTTCAATCGGTGCAACTGCCATCGGGAACGTATAATGACCGCCCTGAAAATGTTCATGGCTTAAAATAGAACCACCAACAATCGGTAAATCTGCATTCGAACCGATGAAATAATGTGGCAGGAAATCCAGCACATCAAACAGCTTTTCAAAAATCGCATGATCTACTTTCATCGGGACGTGTGCATCGTTGAATACAATGCAGTGTTCATGATAGTAGCCATATGGTGAGTATTGCAATTCCCAATTCTGTCCATCAATCTGCATCGGAATCGGACGCAGATTTTGCCGTGCCGGATGATTGGAATTCCCGGCAAACCCTGCGTTTTCTGGGCAGAGCTGGCATTTCGGATATGCAGCAGCCTTCTGATTGCGAGCGGCTGCAATATCCCGAGGGTCTTTCTCCGGTTTGGAACGATTGATAGTAATGTCTAGCATACCATATTCCGAGGCATACTTCCACTTTTTATCTTTTGCGATTCTGCCAGCCCGTACATAATTCAGCTTCTGGCTGATGTCAAAATACCAGTCCGTTGCTGCTTCTGGGCTTTCTTGATACCGTTCCTGAAACTTTGCAATCATTTCATGCGGCATCGGGGTCAAGATTCCCATCAGCTTGGTGTCAAATAAATCCCGAGAAGCTGCGGTATCGGCGATAATGCCGTTGGAACAAGCATATTCGATCAGTGGTTGTAAAATTGCATCAATGGATGCATCCGGTTCAGTTTCAGCACCAGAAAGCTGCCAATCAGTTAACTGCAAGGCTTCCATCAATTGATTTTGTACAACAAATTGATCAGCCTTTGTTATTAAATCTTGCGTAATCCCATAGTTGATGAGACGCTGTATTGCATCACAAATCATCGAACAACAATCCTTTCTATTATTGATTAAGCCTGAAATGAAAATCCGCCAACCGGACGAATCCGCAGAACATAGCAGCTGCCTGCTCCATACAGGGCTTCCATTTCCTTTACATAGTCTTCCGTTACCTTGGTCGGTACAAATGCCTGAATTGTTCCGGCAAATCCACCGCCATGTACCCGAACAGCACCGCTCTTACCTAAAAACCGCTTGCTCATCATAATGCCGAACGGGATTCCCTGTTCAGTTGGCTTCCGGCAGGAATAGAGATTTTGCAGCAGATTTGCGGAGGAATCTCCAGACTGCCGAACCAAGTCAAAGAAGAAGTCCAAGTTGTCCGCTGCAAGAGCATTATTTTCCAGCAGTGCCCGACGATTTTCATCAAAGAAATGTACCGCACGCATAATTGCCCGGTCACTGCAAACGCCGTGCAGCTTCGGAATTGCATCGAAAAATTCTGCCGGTTCGACTTCCCGCAGATACTGTTTTCCGAACTGTTCTGCAACCTGTTTCATCTCCTGCGGAATGCTGACATAATCTTCCGTCAGGTCGGCATGACTGCCTTTTGTATCGGTGATACAAATATGATACCCAGCGTGTTCAAAGTCCAGATTGTGCTGCTGAATCTTCGGGTTTTCAACATCGGCAAAGTCAATATAAACAAATCCGCCGACAGAGCTGACCATTTGATCCATCAAACCGCTGCCCTTTCCAAAATACCGGTTTTCTGCATACTGTCCGATTTTTGCAATCTCAACAGCACCTGCTTTTCCTTCGTTGTAATACTGGTCGATAATTGTTCCAACCAGTACTTCAAATGCTGCAGAAGAAGAAAGTCCGCTGCCGCTGAGGACGCTGGATGTCGTGTATGCATCAAAACCAGATACGGAAACGCCCATCTCTGCAAATCGGGCAGCAATGCCTCGAATCAATGCAGCAGACTTTCCCATTTCTGCTAAATGTACACTCAGATCGGTCAGATCGACAACATCCTGCGGATAATTTGCAGACTTCAAACGAATTACTTGATCTTCATGAAACGATACAATTGCAATTGCATCCAGATTGACTGCTGCAGCCAACACACATCCATGCTGGTGGTCGGTGTGGTTGCCGCCGACTTCGGTTCTGCCCGGTGCAGAATAAATGTACAGGTCTTCCCGTTCCGGATACAGTTCTGTAAATGCCTGAATCGCATCTACATACCGCTGCCGCTGCTGTTCCAATGTCGCTTTTGCATTGCCATACAGCAAAGACAGCTTGTCATCCATTTTTCCACTTGCAAATGCTTCTGTCCATTCGGTTGCTTTCATAAAGAGCCTCCTTTGAAATGTTTCTGTTTGACGTTTGATTGATTCAGAGCGTCCCCCTCTAAATTGCTTTGATTCCAGCAAGTTCTTTGCGAAATCTCAACAACGCTATACTCTGCCAATAACTTTTCCGAAGCAGCGTGCCTGATTGGTTAAGGCAATATCTGCATAGGCATCATTCAAGGAAATCAGGCGATCTCCACCAAATTTCTTGATGTAGCCGTTTCCATTTACAAAAAAAATACCGATTTCTCCAACTTGCAAGATATCTGTTTTTTCTACCAGAACAATATCTCCATCATGATAAATCGGCTCCATGCTGTCACCAGCAATGCGAAGTGCAAAATCTGCTTTCTGTGCCTCTTCGGTATCCGGAACTTGAATTTCCTCCCATGCATCATCATCCAAAAGCACACCCGTTCCGGCAGAAACCCGATAAAGGCTGCTGCGAATGGTACGCATAGGCTGCTGTTCCTGTTTTTGGGATTGGCAGCGGATATATTCTTCTTCCAGCACCATAGAAACCAATCGCTTTCCATGGCTGTCCAATGCTTGCAGCTTGGTATAAACTGCCTGCTCCTCCGGTGAAACGGTTTGATTAGAATGCGTACTGGTTGCTCCTAACAAATAATCCAGACTTACCGAAAAAAAAGCAGCAATCCGACACAATATTTCACCGTTTGGCTCTCTCGTGTTTTTCTCATAATTGTTATAGGTCGTATAGGGAAGATGCAGTGCTGCAGCGGCTTCTTTTACGCTGTAACCATGCTGCTCCCGTAATTTTTGCAGTCGATCTTGAAACATATTTTTCCTCCAACGGTGTTCGAACAAAGAAATTGATTTTGCTTGCAAATAGTATACCACATTTTTTCGGAAATGTCAATCTCTTTTTTCTCAATTTGAGAAAAATTAAAAAGAAACTATCTTTTCTGTCATTTTCCCAGCTATAAAAAAATTTCCCGACAACTTTTGAAAAGATGTCGGGAAATTTTGAATGCTTTTTTCTGTTTCATATGGTATCATACACAAAACAGAAACGCAGCTGTACAATTTATCCGAATACTGCCAGCAGGAAACCGGCTGCAATTGCAGAGCCAATAACACCTGCTACGTTCGGACCCATTGCATGCATCAGCAAGAAATTACTCGGATTGGCTTTTTGTCCTTCAATCTGAGAAACACGAGCTGCCATCGGAACAGCGGATACACCAGCAGAACCGATCAGCGGATTGATCTTGCCGCCAGACAGCTTATACATCAGCTTGCCGACCAGCAGACCGCCAATGGTAGAGAAGCAGAATGCCAGCAGACCTAAGCCAACAATATACAGGGTTTGCAGGGACAGGAACGAAGAAGCAACGGTTGTTGCACCAACAGAAATGCCAAGGAATACAGTAACGATGTTCATCAGAGCATTCTGTACAGTGTCAGACAGTCTTGCCGTTACGCCGCATTCTCTCCACAAGTTCCCCAGCATCAGGCAGCCGATCAGCGGAGCGGTGGACGGCAGCAGCAGGATAACAAACAAGCTTACAACAATCGGGAAAATGATTTTTTCCGTCTTGGAAACCTGACGGTTCTGTTCCATTTTTACCTGCCGTTCCTTTTCAGTCGTCAGAAGCTTCATCAGCGGCGGCTGAATCATCGGAATCAATGCCATATAAGAGTAAGCAGCGATTGCGATTGGGCCTAACAGTTCCGGTGCCAGCTTACTGGTCAGGAAGATGGCAGTCGGGCCATCTGCACCACCGATGATACCGATGGAAGCAGCCTGATTTCCGGTAAATCCAATGCAAACCGCACCAAAGAATGCCAGGAAAACGCCCATCTGTGCAGCAGCCCCCAGCAGCAAGCTCTTCGGGTTGGAAAGCAACGGACCAAAGTCGGTCATTGCACCGATGCCCAAGAAAATCAAAGATGGATACAAACCAGTTTTTACACCGATGTACAAGATATCCAACAAGCCGCCGTTTGCCATGATATGACCATAACTATGGTAATACTGGCTGCTTTCATCCAAGAATGCACTCCAAAGTTCTGGATGATACAAGGCATTTGCGGAACTTGCACCATCGACAAAGAAGTTCGATACATTTACCAGCAAGCAGCCAAAAGCAATACCAACCAGCAGCAGCGGTTCAAACTTTTTCACGATACCCAGATATAACAACAGGCACGCAACTGCGATCATAATCAGATTCTTCCAGCCGCCGTCCATAAAAAAGCCGACGAAACCAGAATCCATCAACAATCGCTGAAGGGTTTCCAGAATATTCATGTGCGTCCCTCCTTATGCCAAAACAATCAGCGGAGTTCCGGTTTCAACAACGGCACCCTTGGAAGTAGCAATCTGTACAACCGTGCCATCCTTCGGAGCAGCAATTTCGTTTTCCATCTTCATGGCTTCCAGAATCAACAGAGTCTGTCCTGCCTTTACCTTGTCGCCCTCCTTGACATCGATCCGCAAAATGTTGCCCGGCATCGGTGCATTTACAGGTTCACCAGCAGACAGTGCGACCGGAGCCGGAGCTGGAGCAGCTGCCGGAGCGGCTGGTGCAGCCGGAGCGGCTGCGGCTGCTGGAGCAGCCGCTGGAGCTGGAGCACACGCTTCGTATTCATCCAGCAGTACGACTTTTCCGACTTCTACTTCTACTTCGTATGTTTTTCCATTCAATGTTACTTTATACTTCATCGTTCTTGACCTCCTTGATCGAAAGGAACCGTAATTCGTTCAGCGGCTTCTTCATCTGATAAGCAACAACTGCCATTACCATTGCTGCTTCCTTATCAGATACATCAAACCGTTTTACATGACCAGCAGAACCCGGTGCAACTGGCTTCTGCGGTTCTTCTGGTTCTGGAGTGGAAACCGGTTCTGGTGTAGCAGCTGCTGCAGCGGCTTCCTTTTTCTTTGCACTTGCCTGAAATCCTGCACCAATGAGATAAATCACCAGCATCAGCAGAGACAATCCAACAAATACAACCAGATAGCCGAAAATCGCTGTAATGCCAGCTTCACCGATTCCCATTTTTGTGGCGAGTGAAACAAATCCTTCCATGTGTCACAGCCTCCTTACATTTCTTCAATCGTATAGGTGGCTTCGTTTTCTTCCTGTGCCTTCCGATCCTTCAGGAATTTCAAAGTCTGATCCGGATAGCAGATATAACTCATAACATCTTCTTCCGAACGTGCCAAATCGCCCAGTGCTTCCGCAGCTTCCTGGAATTCAACGCCAGTCCGCTTCTGGTCTTCAATCCGGCAATCCACTGGCTTTCCGCCTGCTCCCAGTACTTTTTCCTGCAATTCCTTTGCGACTGGAGCCGGAGCAATGCCGTATTCGCCCTTGATATAGTTCTTAACTTCCTTGGAAATCTGCTTGTAGCGTTCGCCCAACAGAACGTTAGTGACTGCCTGGTTGCCGACCATCTGAGAAAGCGGTGTTACCAGCGGCGGATAACCCAAATCCTTCCGGACTGCCGGAATTTCTGCCAGAGCCTGATCGAACTTGTCCATTGCCTTCATATCGGTCAAGTTTGCAATCATGTTGGACAGCATACCGCCCGGAACTTTGTAAACCAGTGCCTGTGCATCGGTTGCAAGGCTCTTCGGGTTGATCATGCCATTGTCTACATACTTCTGCTTGATCGGCTTGAAGTAATCGTTGACCTGATTGATCAAATCTTCTTTCAGTCCGGTTTCAATGCCATACTGCTGCAAAGCATAGTACATCGTTTCCGTTGCTGGCTGAGAAGTACCGCCAGAGAAACAAGAAGTTGCTGTGTCGATGACATCAATGCCCGATTCAATTGCCTTGGTCAGGGTCATATATGCCATACCCGTTGTGCTGTGGGTGTGTAGAATCAGCGGAATGTCGCCAACTGCATCCTTAATGCCCTTGATAAGGTGTTCTGCTTCATAAGGGGTCATTGTGCCAGCCATATCCTTCAGACAGATGGTCTGGAAGCCCATCTGTTTCAATTCCTTACACATCTGGATATACTTGTCCACAGTGTGTACCGGACTCTGTGTATAGGAAATACAGCCGGATGCGATGGTGTTCTTTGTGGCATACTTCATGGTTGCATTCAATGCCGTTTCCAGGTTCCGGAAATCGTTCAGTGCATCGAAAATACGAATGACATCAATGCCGTTCTTGATGGAGAGTTCAATGAACTTTTCCACCACATCATCGTGATAGTGCTTGTAACCAAGCAGGTTCTGTCCTCGCAGAAGCATCTGCAACTTGTTGTTCGGCAGATTCTTCCGCAGCTTTCTCAGTCGTTCCCACGGGTCTTCGTGCAAATACCGCAGGCAGGAGTCAAATGTTGCTCCACCCCAGCATTCAATGGAATAGTACCCTGTCTGATCCATCACCGGCAGAATATCTTCATAATCTGCATACGGAAGACGAGTCGCCATCAGGGACTGATTCGCATCACGCAAAACCGTTTCCGTCAGTTGTACTTTTCTCATGTAAAAGCCTCCTTTTAAAAATACAATCCACTTCCAAGTATTTTTCTCTCAGCAGTCGTTTGTTTCTGCATGCGGTAAAAATACCCGGCTATTAGCAGTATAACACAAACAGAAAAGAATTTCCATTGATTTTTTGTGTTTTTTTATCTTTTTCCGTTTTTCTTGTCTTTTTCCTCTTTTTTTCTTTTCTTTTCGCTTTTTATGGAAAGAAAAAAGCAAATCTTCTGCATTTTTTCACATCTGTCAAATGTGTCTAAAAAATGCTTTACAATCCAACAAAAATCTGATATACTAAAGATATTCCCCTACTTAAATGCAGGTACAGCATTATTATTTTCAATTTCATGAAAAAAACGAATAGAAAATAAATCCAAGCCCATCGAAAGGAGCTTTTTATGAACCATTTTTCTCTTGTTGCAGCAACACTCGCTCTCTCAATTTTTTGTACGCCAAACGTGGTATCCGCAACAAATTTCCTTCCGCAAACGCCATCTGAATGGATGGATTTCTTAGAAAAACAGTCCATAAATCAGGAAGATTATGGAAATTCCGACCAAAATTTTGTGACCGATTCGTTACCACTGTTGAAAGATTCCGCACAAACGCCAGACCCAAATGTCATTAAAATCATGATTGATCCTGGACACGCAAACTATTATAATCCCTCTACGGTTGTCAATGGTTATTACGAAAGCGTTATGACTTGGACACTCTCCAACTACTTGAAAGAAGAACTAGAAGCCCTTGGCGTACAGGCAGACTTGACAAAGACATCCCTAGAGGATGATCCAGATTTGCAACCAAGAGGACATATGTCCGCAGGATATGACTTTTTCTTATCCGTCCACAGCAATGCTACAAGCTATTCTTCTATTGACTATCCCGTTGCAATCTGCTATCAGAATTTGGATTGGACAGATATTGATGACACTAGCCGAGCAGTTGGACAGCTTTTAACCGATAAAGTAACAGAAGTTATGGAAACCCGTCAGAAAGGCATTATCTGGCAGCGGCTTTCTGATAATGACCGAGATGGAAACGGTGTCAACGATGACGAATGGTATGGCGTTTTATGTGGTGCTCGATATGTTGGAACGCCGGGCGTTTTAATGGAACATTCTTTCCATACCAATTATCGTGCAACAGTTTGGCTCATGCAGGACAGCAACCTCAGAAAGCTGGCGAAAGAAGAGGCAAACGTCTTGTATACCTACTTCCGCACACAAAAAGAATCCAATCGCTATATCGGCGATGTGGACGGAGATGGCAGCTTATCTGTTCAAGATGCGGTACAAATTTTAACCTATTACGCACAGCAGGCAGCAGGCTGCTCTCCTACTTTTGCATCTGATTTACAGTATACCACAGCCGATTATGATGGCGATGGCAGTATTACAGTCAACGATGCTGTTTCTGTGTTGGAAACCTATGCAAAGCAAGCCGCTGGCTTACAGCCTACACTTTCGATGGTAGGTGATCGTGCACATTCCTAATTACAACAGAAAGAAGGATTTTTTTGGAAAAATTATTGCTCATTCAAATCACACCAGAAGATGCGATTTTAAATCTGGCTCAGCGAATGCATATCCGAACGGTTTCAGTTTCCCCTAATGACTACCAAAAAAGCATTGGGCAGCTTGCTGGTTTTCCAGACCAAACAGCAACCCATACCAGTGATGGTACAAGCTTAGATGGGAGTATGCTGATTTTTTGCGATGTAAAAGAACGGCATCAAAATCAGATTTTAGAAAAGCTGCGTACCATGGATGTATCCATTACTTACAAGGCTATTCTTACTCCAACAAACCGCCACTGGACAGTATTCCAACTCTATGATGAACTACATCGGGAACATTGTGCTATGGCTGGGAAAGAGCAGGACGATTCTAAATGAAAACGCTGATTTTAAACGGTTCTCCCAGAAAAAATGGCGATACGGCACAATTGCTAGAGCTGGCAAAGGCACAACTACAGGGAACATATCACGTTGTTTCTGCCTATACGGCAGATATTCATCCCTGTATTGATTGCCGCCACTGTCAGAAACAATTTGGTTGTATCTTTGCAGACGAAATGGAAGCAGTTTATACGTACTTAAAAGATTGCGACCGCATTTTACTTGCCTCTCCGATTTATTTTTCAGAATTAACCGGTTCGCTGTTGAATGTAATCAGTCGCTTGCAGCCCTATTTTTACGCACGATATTTCAGAAAAGAACCAATTCCGCTGCATATCCAAAAGGCAGTTACGGTATTGGTTGGTGGTGGAACTGGTTCGCCAAAAAAGGCATATGATACCGCAGCTGGTATTTTCCAGTTATTGCAGGTCAAAGAACAATATCCGTTTTTCTGTTCCCATCATACAGACCAAATTCCAGCAACTGCGGATTTGGATTTTATGCAGACGTTTCAAAAAGCCATGCATTTCTTGAATACTTAACAAACTGCGGATGCACCTTATTCTTTTGGTGCATCCGCAGTATTTTTTGTATCTGTTTCGGGTGATTGGTATGGAATCGCTGGAATGGTAATCGTAATGCGTGTTCCACTGCCCAAATTACTTTGAATCGACACGCCGTATTCCTGTCCATAAATCAAATGAATTCTATCATCCACATTGTGGATACCAATTCCGGTAAAAGATTCTTTTCGGTTTTTCTGGGCATCATCCAACTTCATTCCAGAGCCGTTGTCCACAACTTCAATGACCAAATCATCTTCTTTTTTGCGGAAAAATACATGAATCAAACCACTGGTGGTTTCTGAAAAAGCATGATAAAATGCATTTTCTACAAATGGCTGCACCAATAGCTTTGGAATGGATAGCGATTCACACGATTCCGCAATGAAAATATCTGTGTGAATTTGTTCTGAAAATCGGGTATGCAGCAAGAACATATAGTTTTCCAGATTTTTTGCTTCTTCTGCAACGGAAATAATTTCGTTTTTGTTGCTAATCGTATTCCGCAAAATCATAATAAATGCATCAATGGATTTTACAGATTTTTCTGTTTCTCCCTGCCAAATCAACCACTTAATGGTTGTCAGTGTGTTATAGATGAAATGCGGATTGATTTGCATTTGCAATGCGTGAATTTCTGCTTTGCGACGGTTGCTTTGCTCCTCCACTAACTGATTGATATAGCGGTTAATGTCATCCAGCAAAATATTGTAAACATGGGAAAGTTCTTTGATTTCATAGCTGCCGCTTTCCTCAATTTTAGAGGTTAAATCCAGCTGTCCATCCTTGGTTTTTGACATCCGCCGAATCAACCGATAAATCGGCTGCACCGAATAGTTGATAAAGAAGAACATCGGTATCATCAATCCAATACAAATCAACATGCTAATCAAAATGGCATTTCGGAAGATATGGGCATCTTTTAAAATCTGTTCCTGATTGATGAGGCTCATAATATAGCAGTGCATCTGTGGCTGATAGGAATAAACAACGGAGCAGGTTGTTCCATTGTAAGAGATTTTCTCTGTTTTCTTCCTCGCACTCTGCAACAATTCCAGTTGTTTTGTTCCAATTAAATCCGTATCGGGAGCAGCCAATACCGTCCCCTGTGTATCCAGCAAAAAAAGTTCGCTGGCAGCTCCTGTATATCGGATATCAAATCCCGACATGGTATCCAATGGAATGACTGCATAGACATAGCCATATGGAACGGTGCTGTTGGAATAGGTCAGCGAAGAACCAATGACATATGCCCCTTTTCCCTTGGAAATGGTAGAGAGGCCGTTTTCCACATACTGAACAACTGGTTTCCCGTTTGCCTCCCGAATTGATTTTGTAAATGTGCTGTTGAGGATTTCTTCTTGTGAGATAGACAAGGAGGATTCGCCGCTGATAAAATATCTTCCATTTCTTCCAATTGCTATGATTCGAATCGTTTGTTTCAGCTGATTACTTTGTATAGCATCAATTTGTCGTTTCATACTATAAATAGTATACGATGCTTTGGGTGTAGACATATCCAATATGCCAAAATACCGCCGGAATGCCCAGCTTTCTCTGACGGTCTGCATTACAGTTGCCGTTTCTGCATAAAATTCTGTCATATCAGTGTTGATTTGTTCTGTGAAAATCTGGTTTGCATTGCGAAATGTTTTCAGATAATTTTTTTGCAGTGTTTGAATGGAGATCCACGTGATCAGAATGGTTGCCAGAATCACGCCTGCCACTGCAACGGAAATAACCCGTAAAAATAAATTGTTCGTTTGCAGCCATTTTTTCAACTTCATAAGGGATTCCTCCTGTGCAGCTCATTGTTTTTGATTGCGGAATTGTTTGGGCGTATATCCCGTAAATTTCTTAAAGACTTTCGTAAAATAACTGTGATCCATATAGCCAACCGCTCCGCAAATCTCTGAAATCGGCGTTTTTTCTTTCAGTAGCATTTCGGATGCTTTTTCCACCCGAATCCGGTTTAGATATTCGTTGAACCCCTCTTTGCAGTGAGAAGAAAAATATTTGGAAAGATAATAATAATTAAAATTAAACTGCTCTGACAGCTGTCGCAGTGTCAATGGTTCATCATAGTGCTGTGCGATATAATCCAAAATCGAACGAATCGTCAGGGATTCCGGTGAAATATGATATTTCGCTTCAATTTCTGCCATGTCCGCTTCCATGATCTGTAAAAATTCTAGCAGTTCTTTCGCCGATGGAATGTGATTGATTTGCATAAAATAATGCTGCTTCAAGTAATTGATGCTTTCTGCATTTAGTTTTAAGTCCTCCAGAATTGCCATAATCTGATAAATACTGTTCAGCAGCATGGATTTGACTTCATATTCCGGCTGTATCCGTGCCGTCATCACTTCCTGCATATAGGCAATCAATAATGCAACTGCCTGCTGCAACCGCAACGACTTTAGACAGACAGAAAACCGTTCTGTTTCAAAGCGTTTCATATCTTTTGCATCTGGCAAAGTCGCTGCATAGAAAAAGCAGGCTTCTGGAGCGTAAAAATGCTGGTTCAATGCGGTTCGCCAATCCTGCTGATAGATTCGCTTCAACAATAACGGATTCTGAAAGGCTGGTGGAGCTGCATAAAAAGAATCTGGGAAATGATTCCTCAGCTTTTCAAAAAAACTGTTGCAAGTTTGCAGGACAGATTGCAAATCATTTCCGGAAATGTTCAGCAAGATCAATATGCATTTCCGGTCAACTGTTGTCACTGCCCATGCCATTAACTGTTTAAACTCGTTGGGGATGGCAGTTTGCAGCCATTTTTCTTGTCGCTGGAGCGTTTCTCCTGTTTTATTGATGGCAATCAAATCCGTTCCCAGCAATAAAAAGGTATCATAGGGAAACGCTTTCCGCCAATCAGCTTCCGAAACATCCGCAGCAAAGCCGGAAATCCATTTTTGCACCATCTGTTCCGGAATGGTCTGCTGCTTCTGAAAAGCGGCAATATTCAATTTTGCCGCTGCGGATTGTACGGCTTTCAGCAGGCTATCCGGATTCATTGTCGGTTTTAACAAATAATCTTCTGCTCCGTTTTTCATCGCAGACTTAATATATTCAAAATCGCTGTAACTGCTCAGGACAATCACTTTGATTTCCGGATATCGTTCTTGAATAATTCCGGTCAGTTCAATGCCATCCATAATCGGCATCACAATGTCTGTAATGACAAGATGCGGATGCAGCGATTCAATCAGTTGCAAGGCTTCTTTTCCGTTATTGGTTTCCCCTACGACTTGGAAACCTTCTTGTTCCCAGTGCACCAGATTTTTTATTCCCTGTCTGAGCAGAAATTCATCTTCCACAATCAGAATTTTACAATAAGATTCCATGTCATTTTCATCTCCTTATTGACCTAAAAATAAAATAAAAATTGAATTTCTTTTATTTTAGCACAAAATCGTAAAAAAAGTCAATCGATTTTGTAAAACGTGCATATGTACGGTTTGTGACGACTGTTCCAAAAAAATAAAATCGACTAAGATTTGCTCTCAGTCGATTCTGCTCAGCTCTGAAATTTACGGGAAATTAAGCCTTCCGACAGGCGTAATGGCGTACCCGTTTGATTTCCTCGGCAATTGTCCAAATCACTTCGGAATTGGACGGTTTCCCACCGGAATTGGGAAAAGAACCATTTAATTGTGTCTTATCATAAGCGGTTTCAATCGCATAGCGGAGCGTTCGTTCAATGCTGACTGCACTTCTGCCGTGCTGGTTGCCGAGCAGCTGATAAATTTGCATCACTGGCATCTGTGGATTCTTGAGAGCGATTTCCACCGCATCTTCTAGATATTGATACCCTTTTAATTTTTTCGATACACCGATTTGTGTTTGAATGATGGCGGCGAGTGTTTCTCTGTCTGCTTTATTCATATCTGATTCACCTTTCCAATTTATTTTTTACATGTAAATCCCGTGGCTTTTGCTTCTTGCTTCTATTATAGCACATTCATTTCCAAATTTCAATAACTTTTTTACATTTTTCTATTTTTTTCAAGAATAGTTTGTTTTCCATCGAAAATTCGAGGATTTTTGTGAAAAATACTCTTGTGTTTCAGAATGAAATCAATTTCATAAAGAATGATGGAAAATTTTTTGGAAAAATATGAATTTTAGGGTTGACAAATGCAAAAAGGTGTGCTATACTATAATTGTAAAGTAAAGGAGTCGGAAAATAGTTTTTTAAAAATACCACTAATACCGCTAAGTAATAATTATATCTTAAAAGATATTTAAAATAAACTAAGTTCCTTTACCTTGTATGCATACAAAAACAGTTTCAAATATCTTTTTTCTTTTTCTAGAAAGGGTTGGTTTCTTATGAAAAGAACAAAAAAATTATTGGCAAGCATTTTAGCTTCTTCATTGGCAGTGATGTCGCTTCCGTTCTTTGGATTGTCCGCTTCTGCTGGCAGTGAAATGGTAATGGATACGACCGAGATTGTTAAAGAGTCTAGTCAGACATATTACGAATTAATTAGCATCTCTTCTTTCGATCGGTTTTCTTATTTGTACTGTAACCCTGAAACAAAAACCGCTTTTACAATTCCTGCACGTGAATTTCCGGATACTCTGTATTGGTTATTGGAAGATGAAAAACGATTTGACGATGGTATGACGTGCATTCTTCCAGCAAGTACCGAGGAATTTAAGTTCCCAAATGCGGAGATTACCATTGCAGGAGACAGTATGTATGTCGTTAATCACGGGGCAATTGTCTATGTAGATGACAATGGCGAGGAACATTCTTTTTCTAGCTTCTCAGATGTAGAACAGTACGTCATTCAGAACTACAATGTCACACTTGTAGATTATGAGGAAGTTAAGGATGATAATAAAGTTGAATATCCCGAACAAACGTGGATCGAATTGGTTGATGTTGTGAAAAGATTTGAAGACAGTCCTCACAAAATTTGTCTGTACCACAATGGTGATACAAAAACTGCCTTCGAATTTTCGACAGCAGACCTTCCAAATGAATTGCAGCTTTTAATTAATTGCTCAGACACATTCGATGATGGTGTAGTTTATGGAACGAGTTCAAAGAATAAAACTTTGAAGTTCCCAAATGCAGAAATCACAGATAACGGAACTTTCATGTCCGCAGTCAATCATGGTTCGATTGTCTTCGTAGATGACAACGGTGAGGAACATCCTTTCTCTGGATTCTCAGATTTGGAAAATTATGTCATCCAGAACTATGATGTGACTGTTGTTGACTATAACAAGTATGTGGAAGATGGTTCGATTGTTCCGATTGATGCTACAACAACGCCTGTCAACAATACAACCGCTCCCAGCTATTTCACCGGAGATGTAACCGGCGATGGTGCCGTTGGTTTGACAGATGCCATTTCTCTGAACAAGATTTTCGCTGGTATGATTACTCCAACGAATGTACAGACTACTGCAGCTGACATCAATCAGGACGGTTCTGTTACAGATGAAGACCTTTCTATTTTGATGCAGTTCTTGATTGGCGTTCGCACCGATTTGACAGATGTCGATTAAATTGTTGCTTCTCTGATTTATCATTTATGCTCACAGTTGCATGTCCGTTCAGCTGTGAGCATTTTTGTTTCATCAGAAACAATCGATAAAAAAATGGGCAGTCATTTTCGATCTGACTGCCCGTGAACAAAAAAATAGAAAAACCGAGAAGTATCACAATACACTTCTACGTCGCATAAGTTCTGCTTCTGGATGACTTAAACAAAAGCAGCTTTTATGCTCAGGGTTTCTTGTGGGAACCTTGTGCCTTTAGTTTACCATGTGCCCCCCCAAAATGTCAACGTATTTGCATCAAACGGGAAAATTTTGCACTAAATGGGAAAAAGTCGAGTATAAATGTAAAAAATAGGAATTTTTTCAACTGCGAAATGAAGGATGCTCTTGCAAAAAAATTGGATTTCTGTTATAATGTTAGCGTATACTAACTAGATTTCAGGAGGTATTTTCCATGGGAACAGAAAAAATTAAACCAGAATTGAACGGCGTTGCAGAAACCATGCTGCTAACCTTTTATGCACGAGCACAATATTCCAAAAGCAAAAAGCATGCTTTCTATGATGCAAAAGCTGTGGAATTGGTAGAACGCTTGGATTATGACTTTTCCAGTGCATCAAAAGATGTCGCTATGGGCGGCGGAACAATTGCAAGAACACTTGTCTTTGATGAGCTGGTACGGAATTTTCTGCAGAAGCATCCAGATGCTGTGGTCGTCAATATTGCATGCGGACTGGATACCCGTGTCTATCGGCTGGATACTGGTGTTTGTACTTGGTATAACTTGGACTTGCCAGAAACCATTGCTGTTCGTGACCCCATCTTTCAGGAACAGGGTAGAATTTCTACAATTGGCTGCTCGGTATTAGATCCTGCTTGGGCAGATGCTGTAACAAAACGAGGAACGATGCTGTTTATCATTGAAGGGCTGACCATGTATCTTTCTGAAGCAGACATTGCAGCGATGTTGAAAATCATTCACGATCATTTCGACAATGCCTATGTGATGATGGAAACAACTTCCCCATTCTGGGTGAAAAAGCAGTCGATTGAAGCGTCTGTTGCAGCAACCGGAGCAAAGTTCACATGGGGTGCAAATTCTTTCGCTGAAATGGAATCCCTCGCCCCGGGTTTTGTCTCTGTAAAAGATGATAATATTTTGCGTGGCATGGTGCAACTATATCCGATTTATCGGCTGGTTTCTTGGATGCCGATGATTCGGAAAATGGCAGAAAAAATTCTAATCTTCCAGAAAAAAAGCTCCTCCTAAAAATTTTTCTCTTATTTGTTCCATTATAATAGTGTCTTTTTTGATTCCTCTGAAAAATCCCCCTTGCATCTATCATAGAATTGTGGTATAATAGAACCGTATCTTATAGAAACGGTGGTTTTTTTGAAAATATGGAATATTATCTTGACCATGCGGCAACGACAAAGCCATGTCCGGCTGCGGTTGACGCTTTACTACGCTGCCTCTCTACACACTACGGCAACCCTTCTTCTCTGCATCGCTTTGGCGTAGAAGCACAGCGAGAAGTCGAACAAGCCCGTGCAATTCTGGCGGCAGTTCTTGGATGTACCTCGCAGGAAGTCGTTTTCACTTCCGGTGCAACGGAAAGCAATTATCTTGCCATTACTGGTGCGGTACAAACATATGGAAAACGAAAAAAGAAATTAGTTGTCAGTGCTGTGGAGCACGCTTCTGTGCGGAATACCATGCAATTTTTGCAGGATTCCGGCTATGAAGTTGTAACAGTTGCTCCAGATGCAACTGGCATTTATCATGCCTCGGACTTTCTGGATGCCATTGATTCTAACACTTGCCTGCTCAGCATGATGATGGTGAACAATGAAACGGGTTATCGGCTACCGGTACAGACTGTTTTCCGAGCTGCAAAGCGAAAGTTCCCAGAACTCATTACGCATTGCGATGCGGTACAGGGCTTCTTAAAAGTACCATTTCAGGTTCGTTCTCTGCAAGCTGACTTGCTCTCAATCAGTGGGCATAAAGTGCATGGTGTCAAGGGCGTTGGTGCACTTTATCAGAAGAATGGGATTCATCTGCACCCGACATTCCATGGCGGTTCACAGGAACGGGGGCTGCGTCCAGGAACAGAAAATGTTCCGGCAATTGCTGCATTTGGTGCAGCTGTACAAACTTATGGCAGCACGGTTCGGGAACGCTATCAGGCAGTTACCGAGAAAAAAGCATATTTACTGGAACGATTACAAGAACTTCCAAACTGTAAAATTCATTCTGTAGAAGATGCCTCTCCTTATATCATTAGCTTTTCATTAAGACCTTATCGTTCAGAAATCTTGCTGCACTTCTTAGAAAAACGAGAGATTTTTGTTTCCAGCGGGTCAGCCTGCTCCAAAGGAAAAAACAGCGGTGTTCCGGTTTTGTTTGGAGCAACCGATGCAGAAGCAGACAGCATTCTCCGAGTGAGTCTTTCTGCGGAAACGCCAAATACGGCTTTGGATGCACTGGTTTCCAGCTTACAGGAAGCAACAAAAACACTCCTCTATTAAGGTTCGAGAAAAGAAAGGAATCAACATATGCAAACAGAAATCATCCTTGCCAAGTACGGCGAGTTAGCATTAAAGGGCTTAAACCGAAATACATTTGAAGATATTCTCATGAAAAATATCAAGCGGCGACTGAAGCCACTTGGAAAATTTACCTATACCCGTGCACAATCTACGATTTACATTGAACCGGAAACGCCAGATATCGATTTGGATGTTGTCATGGACAACATGAAAAAAATCTTCGGGATTGCAGCACTCTGCAAGGCTTGTGTCTGTGAAAAAGACTTAGCAGATATTTCCAGAGTGGGAATTCCCTATCTGGAAGAAACCCTGCTGGGTGTTAAGACGTTCAAGGTAGAATCAAAACGGGCAGACAAACAGTTTCCGCTGAAATCGCCAGAAATCTGCCGAGAACTGGGCGGTCAGATTTTAGAGGCTTATCCACATTTACAGGTAGATGTTAAGCATCCGGATGTCACCGTCATGGTGGAAATTCGGGAAAAGCACGCTTTCGTGCACGCTGGCAATGAAAAAGGTGCAGGCGGTCTGCCAGTCGGCAGCAGCGGAAAAGCCTTACTGCTCTTATCCGGCGGTATCGACAGCCCAGTCGCAGGTTACCGGATGTCCCGTCGTGGTGTTCACATCTCTGCGATTCACTATGTCAGCCCACCGTATACCTCTGACCGTGCACAGGAAAAAGTAGAACAGCTTTGTCAGAAGCTGACAGCTTACTGTGGCAGCATTGCATTTTTCTGTGTTCCATTCACAGAGATTCAGGAAGAAATCAAGAAGAACTGTCCAGAACCGTACTTCACGATTATCATGCGGCGGCTCATGGTAGAAATCGCACAGAAAATTGCCGCAAAAGATGATTGCAGTGCTTTGATTACTGGCGAAAGTATTGGTCAGGTTGCCAGTCAGACCATGCAGGGCTTAGTCTGCACCGATGCAGTCAGCCAGATTCCGATTTTTCGCCCATTGATTGGCATGGACAAGACCGAAATTGTTGAAACTGCACGACAGATTGATACATTTGAACTCTCTACCCTGCCATATGAAGATTGCTGCACGGTATTCACGCCAAAGCATCCGAAAGTACGCCCATCACTGGAAGAAGTCGAGGCTGCACAGGCACACTATGACTTTACTGCTTCGGTTGAAAAAGCGGTTGCCAATACAGAAATGAAAATCTTTAAACTCCAGAACGGAACGCCTTTCTCCATCTGAGAACTGCGGATTGCTGCAAGGTTGGTGAAATTGTGATAAAACAGAGATATGATTTTGACGAGGTTCGGAAAATATACCAAGAAAATCAAAAACAACTTGACAACCTTGTTCAAAATATTGTACAATTATCCTGTGAAAACGGGCAAACCATTGCGACAGCAGAAAGCTGCACCGGCGGTCTGTTGTCACAAAAAATCACGGCTGTACCGGGGGCTTCCCAGATGTTCGCACTGGGTATTTGTACGTATACAAATGAAATGAAGACAGCCATTCTGCACGTTCCGGAATCTACACTGCATACTTATACAGCTGTCAGCCCACAAACTGCCATTGCAATGGCAAACGGCGTTGCAGCACTATCCCATGCAGATTTAGCTTTGTCTGTAACTGGATATGCTGGGCCGGGCGGCGGAACGTCAGAACATCCTGTGGGGACAGTTTTTTTGGGTGTTGCGTATCATGGCACTGCATTTGCCGTGCATCTGCCGTTTGACCAGCTGGGCGTTTCTACTAGAGAAGGTGTCCGGCAAGGAACGGCAGTCTGTGCATTTGGCATTGCAAGGGAAATTTTGATGGAGGAATCCGTATGTCGGAACATTTAAAATCCCCTGCATCTACGTCAGAATCCGAACAAACCAAACAACAAGCAAAAATGAATGCCATTCGTTCTTCGCTTCAAAAATTGGAAGAGGAAGAAGAAGAAGAAATGCTGCAACATCGAATTGCAGCAAATATTCAACTGGCAAAGGAAAAAAAAGCGTTTCCGGAACGGTTTGTTCCAAAACCACCGCCACCCGTCAAACATCCTGTCCGAAAACGAAAAAAACGTACCAAACGGCAAATCCTGCGGGATCTCTTTCCAAAGCGGGGAGATGGGTTCGGTGAAACAATGAGAAAATGTATTTTTTGGATTTCCATTCTCATATTTGGGGCTTGTTTGGTGTTGATGATTCAGTACCTATTCGGTCTATGGCAAAGTAAAAAACTATATGATGAGATTGGAAGCAATTATCACAACGTTGCAACGACACAAGTCGTGACAGAAGCACAGACGGAAGAATCCGCATTAGAAGAAACAGAAGTGCCAACTGAAACAACAACAGAAGTCAAGCATTATTCTGTGATGGAAGGAGCTGCAAACCTGCTCTCCATCAATCCGGAAGTAATTGGATATCTTTCTATTCCAGATACCGAAGTGGACTATCCAGTGATGCAGCACCCGAATGATGTAGAGGGTGACGAATATTATCTGCATCACGACTTACAGGGCAACCGTTCACAGAATGGTTCGATTTTCTTGGATTCTCGTTGCAGTTTTGACGCTGTGGGGGCAGATGGAACGCTTGCCGTTCCAAACTCTGATAACTTAATTGTCTATGGACATGACATGCGGGATCGTTCCATGTTTGGCAGTCTGCGGGATTATCGCAGCGTAGATGGCTATTATGAAGCCCATCCGCTGATTTTCCTCAACTCCAACTACGAAACCTATGTCTTTAAAATTTATGCTTACTTTATTGCCGATGCAGAAGATACGACGGATACCCGATTTGATTACTGGAACCGGATTAATTTCGATGATGAAACTGCATTTTATGATTATGTCAATGAAGTAAAACGCCGTACGCTGCGAAACACCAGCGTTGATGTGAAATATGGCGACCAACTTTTAACCCTTTCCACCTGTAACGGTGCATTCAGTACGGCAAGACTGGTCATCTGTGCACGCATGGTGCGGGCTGGAGAGGATCCGCATGCGGGTACTACGGGCAGTACACCTAATACAAATATTAAATGGCCATCGGTTTACTACTATGGGAATGAAAATACGTATGACCCGAACGCACCGTTTGTTCCTTATGGACCGTAATCGAAAGAGGGAGTTCTTTTTATGAAAAAACGAAATCGTATTCTGGTTGCTCTGCTTGCAGCGATCTCTGTTCTGACAGCCGGATGCAGTGGAGAAATTGAACAGAATCCAATTGGATTGGAACAGGAAGAATCACAGGCAGAAGCATCCGCAGATGCATCAGAGTCCACAACCGAGAATGAAAAAGCTCCGGATATGCTGGCATCTCAGAAGAAGTTATACAACCAGAATAAAGATACCATCGGTTGGATTGAAGTGCCCGGCACAAGCGTTGACAATGTCATCGTTCAGAAAAAAGACGAAGCAGAAAACGAGAAAAACACCTATTATCTGGACAAAGATTTCAGCCATCAAAAATTCCGTGCCGGAACGGTCTTTATGGATTATCGGGATGTATTCGGCTATAAGGAAGATGAATTCTCAGAAAATCTCGTGCTGTATGGTCATAATATGGCAGATAATACCATGTTTGGTTCTCTCCGGCGGTATCGACAGGATTTAGAATTTTATAAAGATGCTCCGTTTATCAAACTCAGTTCCAACTATAAGGAATATGAATATGTCATCTTCGGTTTGGTCATCACCAGCGGGGATGCTGACAACGGCGGCGATAACTATGCTGATCCGATGACTTGGACAGGCTTCCCATACTGGAATATGGAAGAATTGGACGACAAGACCCACTTTGACTACTACGTCAACACCATCGAATCGCTGAACATGATTGACAATGTGGTAGATGTCAAGTATGGTGACCAGTTACTGACACTTTCCACCTGCTATTCTGACGAGGACAACTCTCGTTTCCTGATTGTTGCAAGACAGCTGCGAGATGGAGAAACAGAGGCATCGTTGAAGAAACTGATTACAGGCGGTGTCGCAGAAACAGACGCAGAAGAAAGTGATACGGATTCTACAACCGATACGGAGGAAGAGACTTCTTCCGAAGAATAAGGGATGAACAAGGATTCATTTTCAGGGGTAATTTCTTTAGAAAGCAAGGGACGTTCAAACATGACTGCTTCTATTTTGAAAAAAATCAGCGGCGTTTTGTCCGCTGGAGCTGTATTGTTCTATGCAGCCTCTGCTGCACTGCCAGCAATGGCAGCAGAAACCGATAAAAATTGGAAGAAAGCACAAATTTCTGACTACGATACTTCTCTTTCTCTGGTGGAATATCAGGAAGTAGACGAAACCGAAGCAGAAAAAATGCAGATTGCAACTGCAACCGGTGAACTGGCAACTTCCGGAACGGTTGGTTCTAGTGCTCCGGATGCTGCGGTTTCTCTGGCAACAGATTTACAGCCGGGAGAATTTGGCTTTACCACTTATGGATACGGACATGGCTGCGGACTCAGCCAAAATGGTGCAAACTTCTATGCAACCTATGGCGGATATGACTATCAGGCAATCTTATTCCATTACTATCCTGGTACAACACTGATGCAAGTGGATATTCCGGATTCTGTAACGGCTGGCGGCAGAACAGGCAGCGTTTTGGATATCATTTCCATGCTGGTTTACAACGAAATGGGTTCTACCATGGCTCCAGAAGCAATGAAGGCACAGGCAGTTGCAGCATTTACTTATGTGATGAATCCAAAAGCAAATAACAATAGTTTGATTTGCAAGGATAATCCGCCACAAAATGTCATTGATGCCGTACAATCTGTACTGGGGCAGGCATTGTATTATAATGGAGATTATGCCTTGACGGTATACAGTGCTTCCAGCGGCGGATATACCGCTGCTGCATCCGATGTATTCGGCGTGAATTACGATTATCTGATTAGTGTTCCATGTGAATACGATGCAGAATATGACTCGCATTATGGCACGGTTGTTTATTTCTCGGAAGCAGAAATTCGCAGCCGCCTGCAATCTGCTTATAACATTACACTGTCAGACAATCCTGCAAACTGGATTTCACTGGAAATCGGTGGTGGTGGCTACATCAGCCATGTCACCATTGATGGACAAAAAACGGTTACTGGTGAATCTCTGCGTTCTGTATTGGGATTAAAGAGCGACCGTTATAATTATGCGATTGGTTAAAGGCATAACTCGTGTTTCCTTTTCATAGGATACAAATAAAAAAATCATTTTAGGAGGTTTGGTTATGGAAGTCAAGAAGATGTTTGAAAGAGCTGGCGATTCTGTCAGCAAGTTTGCCAAAAGCGTTGGAGATAATTCCAAGAAGGCAGCAACAAAACTGAAGCTGAACAGAAACATTCACGACTTGGAAAAGGTCAAAGAAACTGCTTACACAGAAATGGGCAAGCAGTACTTCCTCTCGCACGCTGATGCAGCAGAAGAGCCATATGCAGAATGGGTGCAGAAGATTGTAGAAGCAGATCAACAGATTGCAGCGTTCAAGAAGGAAATCGCTGCTCTGGATGACTTGAGAATCTGTTCTGCTTGCGGTGCAGAAATGGCAGAAGGACAGAAGTTCTGTCCAAACTGCGGGGCAAAGAATGAAGTTCCGGAGAAGCAGCCAGAAGAAACAAAGACCGAATCTGTTTCGGAAGAGGAAGTGGAAATTCTGTCCACAGAAGAAACCAAAACAGAAGATACACCAGACCAGCCGTCTGAATCGTAACCATCACAAAAAGAGCCGCTGTCGGTCCACTAAAAAAATCGGCAACGGCTTTTTCCATCTGATAGGAAAAGGAAGTGATTGTCTTGCATAAGCTCCATGCTACTGTATTAACCGACCAAGGAAAAGTTCGCACCAACAACGAAGATAATTTTTATTTTGACGGAAAAGGCTATGAAGAACCACAGGCATTCTGTCATTTTTCTGAGAAATGCAGCACCCGAAAAAAGCCAATCTTTGCGGTATTTGACGGCATGGGTGGAGAATCTTATGGAGAAATTGCTTCCAGCTTAGCAGTTCAAACGCTCCGACAACATGAAAAAGCAATCAAGCATTGCAAGAGCGAGCAATTGGATGCGGTGGTACAGGAATTTGTTGCCGATGCCAACCAGAATATCTATCAGATGGCAAAGAAATTGCAGGGCGGAAACAGCGGAACAACGATGGCAATGCTCTGTTTTCAGGGCGACCAAGTCTATCCGTTCTATATCGGCGACAGTCGCATTTATTTATACAATGGAACGGATTTATACCGCCTAACCAGCGACCACACCCTTGCAAATCATAAGTTGCAGACCGGCATTTACACCAAAGAAGAGGCAGAGTTAAGCAGCGACCGCAACAAGCTGATTCAGTTTTTGGGGGCAGATTTACAACATTTCACCCTGCCACACGCTGCACAGCCACCACTTCGCATCTATCGGGGATACCGATTTTTACTTTGCTCTGATGGATTGACCGATATGTGCGACGACCAGACAATTTATCGGGTATTATCCAGCGGACAGCCAGATATGGCAAACGAACTCATGCAGCTGGCAATGGATGCTGGCGGTGTCGATAATACCACCTTGATTTTAATTGAAGTTTTATAAAAAAATCCGCTGCTCGTAGAATCCTTACGAACAGCGGATTTTTCCGTGTAAAACACAATTTCAGGCAGTTTCTGCCTGTATTTTTTTGAGTGCCTGTGCCAGCTGATCCGGACAGGAAGTCGGCTTGCCGTTGCAGCGAATATGCTCCAACCGTGCAATGACATCTTCGATTTTCATACCCTTGACCAGTGCACCAATGCCCTGCAGATTTCCATTACATCCGCCGACAAACGATACATTCTGTACTACACCATTTTCAACATCAATGGTGATTTGTCTGGAACAGACACCACTTGGACGATACTGATACTGCATCTGTTGACACCTCCTTTTTTCTGATTATAGCATATTTCTTCTGAAAATGCAAGCGATAAAAAATGCCTTTGTGTGTCCCACTCACAAAGGCATTTTATCGTTCTATTATGAATTATTTATTCCGGCTGAATTGCTCCAGGCCCAGTTTCTTTGGTACGAATCCGCATGGCATCCCGTACATCATAGCTGAAAATTTTTCCGTCCCCGATGTTTCCGGTATATGCTGCTTTCTGAATCGTTTCCATCGTTTTCTTTTCCCATTCTTCCGAAGAAACCAATACTTCCAGCTTAATTTTCGGCAACATGTGAATTTCTACTTCCTGATGCCCACGCACATAACTTTTCATACCACGCTGTGTTCCACAGCCCATAACCTGATAACAAGTCAAGCCGTGTACTTCCATCTCGCCCAATGCATCTAAAACATCCTGCAATTTTTCTTCCCGAATGATTGCTTCTACTTTGATAATCATATGATGTCAATCCTCCTGTCCATTAGTCCAAACCAGTGAATGACGGATAAGCAGCTTCGCCATGTTCTGCACGATCCAATCCGGCACGCTCTGTTCGTGCATCGACACGAATATTTCCACCGCTCACCAGTTTTGTCAGTGCATAACAAATCAATGTGCCAACAACAGCTACCACAATGGTAATGCCAATACTTGCAAGCTGCATCAGGAACAGCTTTGTATCGCCAAAGAATAAGCCATTGCCCTGTCCAATATCATTGATGGATGCCTGTGTAAACAAACCTGTGCAGATGCCACCCCAGATTCCGCCGATACCATGACAACCAAATGCATCCAATGCATCATCATAACCCAGCTTTTTCTTTACAAACGAAATCATAAAGAAGCAAATCGGAGAAGTCGTGAAGCCAATGATAATTGCTGCCCAAATCGGAACAAATCCAGCACCCGGTGTAATGCCGACCAAGCCAGCAACCAACCCTGTACTTGCACCAACGAATGTTGGCTTTTTATCTGCAATTACATCGCAGAGCATCCAAGAAAGCATACCTGCTGCGGAAGAAACCGCAGTGGTTACAAATGCATGTGCTGCCAAGCCATCTGCTGCCAGTGCAGAACCGGCATTGAATCCAAACCAACCAAATAACAGAATAAATGCACCCATTGCAACAAACGGAACATTGTGAATCCGGTAGTTTGCTCTTGCATAATCATACCGTTTTCCCAACAAAATACACAGCAACAATGCAGAAACACCAGAACTGATATGTACAACATTTCCGCCTGCAAAATCGACAGAACCAATCTTTGCTAAGAATCCGCCATCACCCCATACCATGTGTGCCATTGGATAATAAACAATGATACTCCAGAACACAATGAAGAAAAACAACGACTTAAACCGCATTCTGCCTGCAATCGCACCTGTAATCAAAGCTGGTGTGATAACGGCAAACATCATTTGGAACAAGCAAAAGACCATATTCGGAATTTGTTGTCCCTCTACATAGGGTTCTGTTTTGGAAACGCCCTCTAATCCCAACCAGCTGAAATCACCGATAATTCCAAAGTGATCCGTTCCAAATGCCAATGAATATCCAAACAATACCCACATTACAATGCCTGTCCCGATGGTGATGACAGAAGCAAACATTGTGTTGACGGCATTTTTTCGGCGAACCAATCCGCCATAAAAATAAGACAAGCCCGGTGTCATAAAAAATACAAATGCTGCACAAATCATTACAAATCCAATACTACCCGAATCCATTGATTTTGTCCTCCTTTAAGTTCCTTTTCCATGATGTCTTGCACTGCTGCAAAAACATATTGTTTCATTTGCATGAATCACACCGGTGTCTGATTGCTGAGATACAAAAAAACGCCCACAGACAGCAAAGTACTTGCCATCTGGGACGTCATTGTTCCAAATCATCATTCAGTTTTTAGAGCCCTTTATGTATTTTATTTTACGCCATAAATTTGTATTTATCTCATTGATTACGTGAATTTTATGTAAATTAGTCAATCAAGTAGCTGGTCGTTTCAGAACTGTTTCTGCTATTTCTTGTCCAGTTGGTGTTGCTGCCAAGCCCCCTTGTGCTGTTTCTCGAACTGATTCCGGCATATGCCGCCCGATTTCTCCCATCGCATCTATCACTTCATCCGCTGGAATTCGGCTGGTAATGCCAGCCATCGCCAAGTTTGCACTGGAAATGGCGTTCACGACACCAATCACATTTCGTTTCACACACGGTATTTCAACCAATCCGGCAACTGGGTCGCAAACCAATCCCAGCAAGTTCTTCAATGCAATTGCACAGGCGTTTCCGCAAGCCTCTGGCGTTCCACCTCGCAAAAATGTCAATGCTGCTGCTGCCATAGCAGAGGCTGCCCCAATTTCTGCCTGACATCCTGCCTCTGCTCCAGAAATGGATGCTCGTTCTGCAATGATATTTCCAAATCCGCCAGCAAGATATAGAGCATGTACCATATCTTCTTCTGTTGTGTCCGGATAACATTCTAGATACGGAATCAACGCTGCTGGAATCACACCACAAGAGCCGGCTGTCGGAGCAGCAACAATTCGTTTCATACAGGCATTGCATTCACTCACTTTCAATGCTGTGGCAATGGCTGCATTCCAGTAGCAATCCCCCATCAGAATTCCGGATGCCCATGCTTCCGCATAACGTGCACCATCTCCGCCAACCAATCCACTGTAAGAACGCTGTTCTGATTGATATTGCGATGCGGAATTTTTCATGACTTCCCACATATGTTTCATTTGCTTCAGAGATGCTGCACGAGCTTCCGGTGTATCCTGATCCAAATCCTGTCGAAGAATCACTTCCCACATCGGCAACTGTGTTTCCTGACAAGCAGCCACCCACGCTGCAACAGATGAAAAGCCCATATTCTCACACCTCTTCCTCTACATTATAGCTGGTTACCTTGATGATGCCGTCCAAATCTTGCAGCCATTCCAAGGTGTTTTTCGGGATTATATCATCACATTCAATAATCATAACAGCATAGCCGCCCTGTGTGTTTCGATATAACTGCATGGTCGCAATGTTCACGTTTTTCTGTGCCAGTGTAGTGGTTACCTGTGCGACATGCCCCGGTGTATCCGTGTTGTGTACGATAATCGTATTATATTCACCAGAAAAGTTGGTGCAGATGCCGTCAATTTCACAGATTTTGATTCTGCCGCCGCCAATGGATGCCCCCACAACCTCCAATTCATTTCCATTTTCTCCGATTACATGAATTTTCGCTGTGTTCGGGTGAGCATTGCGGATGACACCATGTGTCAACTGAAAGGAAAGCCCTGCTTTCTCTGCCTCTGCAAAACTGTTCGGTAGTCGTTCATCATCCGGCTTGTATCCCAACAGTCCAGCAACAATTGCCCGATCTGTTCCATGTCCAGAACCCGTTGCAGAAAAAGAGCCATGCAGCAGAATTTCCGCCTGAACCGGACGTTCTCCCAATAATTTTCTGGTCACATATCCAATTTTTGCAGCTCCTGCCGTGTGCGAACTGGAAGGTCCAATCATGACAGGGCCAATGATATCAAAAATATGCATCTTGTCCTCCCGGTTGTCTGAATTTCTTTTCTTCATTGTAGCACGGCATTTCTTTTTTTGTCAAGGCTTTCCTGCTGATTTCAAAGGATTGTTCCCTTCTGCACTTAAAAAGTTTTCTTTTTTTCTTTTTTCAAGAGAATTACAAAAAAAGAAACAGCAGTCATTCAAAAAAAACAAACTGCTGTTAGATGATTATTCTTTCGGCTTTTCCGGATGATTGTCATAATCATCCAAAAAGCTATGGAACTGTTTATTTTGCTGATAGGAAATAATTTTGTTCAGATGGACATTTTCCACACTGCGGAAAATATTCTTCTCAATCTGTGGGTTATCCTGTGCCAGTTCTGCAATCAGCTGCTTAATTTTCTGCCGCTTGGAACTGGTATTGCTGCTTGGATTGCAAGTGGTACAAGTGTCTGTGAACCGACATGCACACTGAATAAACCGCAAATTATGATAGCTGCACCAATGCTTAATATCTGCCTCTCGAATCAGATACATCGGGCGAATCAGCTGCATCCCCGGGAAGTTTGCACTGTGCAACTTCGGCATCATTGTTTCGACCTGTCCACCATAAATCATGCTCATCAAAATGGTTTCAATGACGTCATCGAAATGGTGTCCCAGTGCAATCTTATTACATCCCAACACTTCTGCCTGATGGTACAAATGTCCACGCCGCATTCTTGCACAGAGGTAACACGGGTTGTTTTCTACATTGTAAACGGAATTAAAGATGTTGGTTTCAAATACCGTAATCGGAATTTGCAGCAATTTTGCATTGGATTCAATAATGGCTCTGTTTTCCGGACTATATCCGGGATCCATGACCAGAAAGACTAGTTCAAACGGGAATTTTCCATGCCGCTGCAACTCCTGAAACAGCTTTGCCATCAACATCGAATCTTTTCCACCGGAAATACAAACTGCAATCCGGTCATTCGGCTGAATCAAATCATACGTATTGACTGCTTTTGCAAACCGACTGAAAATGACACGATGGAATTTCTTCCGCAGGCTCTGTTCAATTTCTGCTGCCTTTTCACCAGTGGTTTCCCGTCGAATTTTCCGCTGCAGCCACTGCACATATCCGCCAACCAGATTCACCGCAGAAAATCCGTCTTCCCGCAGTTCTGCCGCTGCATCTTCGCTAATAATACCGCTTCGGCAATAAATCACCAGTAATCGGTCTTTCGGCAATTCTGCGTGCCGTTCTGGCAGTTCATTTGCAGGAATGTGAATTGCTCCGTCCATATGTCCAAACTGAAACGCTGTTTCGTCCCGAATATCAACCAGTAAATAAGTGTCTTTCGGCTGTGCTTCCAACGCTTCGAGTGTGATTTCTTCTTGTACCATTGCTTTCCTCACTTTTGCATCATTTATGCCTGTTATATCTCGTTTTTTCCGTTGCTTATTGTAGCACATTTTAGATGGAAAGTCAAGCAATTTCCAAAACCAAACGACAGAATCTGAAAATCTGATAAAATTTCCAAAAAGCCCTTTTTTTCTGCTGGAATTTATGGTATACTATATTGTGACAACTTTTTAGAACGTGCAGCAAAAAAGGAGTTTTTGCAAGATGTATGGATATGTGCAGGTTTATCGTCCGGACTTGCGGTTTCGGGAATATGAAGTCTATCGCTCTCACTATTGCGGGCTATGTCATGCGTTACAGCAACGCTGTAATGCCATCAGTCGGCTGACGTTGAGCTATGACTTTACATTTCTATCGCTGCTGCTGGATGCCCTCTATGAGCCAGAAACCGATACGCACAAGCAACGCTGCTTTTGTGGCATTGGAAAGAATGCAACGGTCTATCACAGTGCAGTTCTGGACTATGTAGCGGATATGCATTTATTTTTCGCTTATCTACACTGTAAAGATGACTGGAACGATGAACACAGCATTCCCCATGCGATGCTTGCAGCTGGAATAAAAGCTGCTTATCGCCGTATCTGCAACGCTTATCCACAAAAAACAGCTTCCATCTTGGAACATATGCAGCAGCTCACAGCGTTAGAACAGCAACAGGAAACGCAATTTGCTCTGCCGGCTGCTTGCTTTGGCAGAGCATTGGCGGAAAGTTTCTGTATGGAACAATCCGATGTGTGGAACGCTGATTTGCGGCATATGGGCTATCATCTGGGGACATTCATCTATGTGTTGGATGCCTACGATGATTTGCAGAAAGACCGCAAACATCATACCTACAATCCCTTTCAGCAGGCATCTATCCATGACCCTGCATTTCACCAGACCGTCAAAGATTTTTTGCAACACGCAGCATCAGAAGCCGCTGCAGCATTTGAACGGCTGCCCATCTTGCAAAATGCAGATTTGCTGCGGAACTTGTTATATGCCGGTATCTGGCAGCCATTTTTGAAAAAACAAAAAGAATACCAAACCGCTGTAAACGAACAGCAGAATCAGGAGTCGTCTTTTTATGTCAAATCCTTATGAGATTCTGGGTGTCGGTGAACAGGCATCCGATGAAGAAGTAAAAAAAGCATACCGAAAATTGAGCCGCAAGTATCATCCGGACGCCAACGTCAATTCTCCGAACGCTGCGGAATACGAAGAAAAATTCAAGCAGGTACAACAGGCATATCAACAGATTATGGAGGAACGCCATAATCCGAACGGTTCGTTCTCCAATTTCCATGCAGAATCCAGCGGCGGACAGGATGAAGACAGCATTCACCTGCAAGCAGCCTTGAATTTCATTCAAAATTACCGCTTTATGGAAGCCGTTCGGGTTCTAAATGAAATCAAAAACCGAGATGCACAGTGGTATTATATCAGTGCCATTGCAAACAATGGTGCACATAACTATGCGATTGCCTTGGAACACGCAAAGATGGCTGCAAAATTAGAACCAGACCGTGCAGAATATCAGCGATATGTTGAACAACTGCAAGGACATAACACTTCCTATCAACGAATGCAGCATACTTATACCCCTTCTTTTGACTCCAGTTGTCCGAGTTGTTTGGAGTGCTGCTTTTATAATTTACTGTGTAATTTGTTCTGTGGATGCTGTTCCCCTTGTGGAAATTGACGAAACACAGGATTTTCCATGAAATTCGACATTTCACTCTTGACTTTTTTTCGGAATCATGGTATAGTATTAGAGTTGACAGAAAAACAGTTGTTTTTTGTACAAGTACAAATTTACAACAGGAATCCATAGAAAGGAGCCGGTAACTGCTCCCCCATCTTGGGAAGCATCTTTTTACTGCCGGATACAGCGGATTATGCGTGCACAATTTATTGTGGTAAATACCTCCGTTTTACCAGAAATCTTTGAAAAAGTACTGGAGGTCAAAAAACTGGTCGCAGACCATTCTGAAAAGAGCTTTGCCTCCGCCTGTAAGCGGGTCGGTATTTCCAGAAGTGCCTTTTATAAATATCGGGATTATGTCTTTCACTATGAGGATAAAATGACGCAGCGAATTGTCAATTTGACGGCTGTTTTACGGGATGAAGCCGGCGTTTTGTCCAGCGTGTTGGTGGAACTGCATAATTTGCACGCAAATATTTTGACTGTAAATCAAAGCATTCCTGTTGATGGTGTGGCAGGCGTTTCGCTCTCCCTGCAAATTGGAAGCGACAGCGTCGATTTGACACACATTACAAAAACACTTTCCGCACTGCACGGCGTTGTGGAAGTCAAAATCATCTCTGGTCAATAAACTGTCAGGTTTTCAAACCTGTTGAAAAACATGAGAGTGAGAAAAATCATATTATTGGAGGAATTTCATTATGCAGAAGAAAAAACAAATTGCCGTATTGGGCTATGGTGTCGTAGGCTCTGGTGTCGTGGAACTGTTCTATCAGAATCAAGAAAAGATTGAAAAAAATACTGGTTATTCGATGGACATTAAATACATCTTGGATCTTCGTACGTTTGAAGGTGATCCGTATGCAGATAAGGTTGTCCATGACATCAATGTCATCCTGCAAGACCCAGAAGTCGGCTATGTTGCAGAATGCATGGGCGGTGTCAATCCGGCATTTGAATTTGTCAGCAGCTGTCTGAAGGCTGGCAAGAGCGTTTCCACCTCCAATAAGCAGCTGGTTGCAGAAAAAGGAGACATCCTGCTGCAAATTGCAAAGGAAAACAACTGCAACTTCTTCTTTGAAGCAAGTGTTGGCGGTGCGATCCCGATTATGCGTCCGCTGCATACCTGCCTCGCTGCAAATGATTTGTATGCGGTCGCTGGTATTCTGAACGGTACTACTAACTTCATTCTGGAAAAGATGTTCTGTGACCAAATGTCCTTTGCAGATGCTCTGGCTCTGGCTCAGCAGCTGGGCTATGCAGAACGGAATCCTTCTGCTGACGTTGACGGTGCAGATGCCTGCCGAAAAATCTGCATTATTTCCTCTCTGGTATTTGGTAAGCACGTTTATCCGGACAGTGTCTTTACAAAGGGCATTCGGGATATTCAGCTGGAAGATGTCAAGCTGGCTCAGCAGCTGGGCGGTACAGTAAAGCTGATTGCTCAGGTTGTACGGGAAGACGATGGCAAGATTCTGCCGACTGTTATGCCGATGGTTGTTATGCAGGACAGCTTGCTTTCTCATGTAAACGGCGTTTTCAATGCCATCATGGTATGGGGCGATGGCATCGACAAGACGATGTTCTATGGTCGTGGTGCTGGAAAGATGCCGACTGCAAGTGCTGTATTGGGTGACATCATTGACGAAGTAAAGTCGAACGGAACCGTTCCGGCTCAGACTTGGGAAACTTCTTCCGATACCGACTTCATTGCTAACATTGATACATTTGTTGCACCGAGAATGTTCCGGACAAGCACCTGTGCCGCAGATGTTGCAAAGCAGGCTGCTGGTCAGGTTGGTGTAACCGTTCGGATGCATACAGAAAATGGCTTCTTGGTATCTGCTTGTACCGAACGAATCGCTGCAAAGCTGACAGATGCACTTCAGAGTTTGGGCGTTACCGTTTACTCACAGATTCCGGTTCTGAAAGACCACTCCAAATTCTCTGAATAAATATTTTTTACAAGATGAATCGATTAAAAACAGGTGGAACATGATGCTGTGTTTCACCTGTTTTTTTGAAATAAATTTTCATACCTTTTCATTGAAAACGACCATTTTTCAAGCTACAATAGAGAATGTAACATTCATTTTTATAAGGAGGTCTGCAATATGCTGCAGGAAAAAAGCATGCCAAAAATCTATGGGGAACTTGCCCTGTTATTGGCGGTATGCATCAATAGTTTGGGCGTTGTGCTGATGCTGTATTCTGGGGCAGGCATCTCAGCGATTTCCAGCGTTCCATTTGCCTTTTCAGAAGTACTCCCCCATCTTTCCCTTGGAACATGGACGTACTTATTTCAAGGCTTGCTGATTCTCAGCCTGATGATTTTACGAAAACAATTTGTTCCGCAGTACTTATGTAGCTTTTTAGTTGGCTTTGTATTCAGCGAATTGTTGGATGTACATGAAGCTTGGATTGAAATCTTGCCGACCGCACTGCCATGGAAGTTTCTCTACTTCGCAATGAGTTATCTTTTGATTTGCATCGGTATTGCCTTGTCTAACCGCTGCGGGCTGCCGATTATTCCAACAGACTTATTTCCACGGGAATTGTCACAGATTACCGCTGTTGGTTATCCAAAGATTAAGATTGGTTTTGATGTCACTTGTCTTGCTGTCACGGCTGCTTTAACCTTGTTATTCCTGCATCGTCTGGACGGCTTGGGCATTGGTACGATTCTTGCAGCGTTTACAATGGGAAAAGGCGTTGGCATCATCGGAAACTGGATGGATCGCCGCTTTCAATTTGTTTCGGTTTTAGCAAATAAGTTGACTTGGTTCAAACCTCTGTAAAGTATCCAGATATAAAAACAGAACCTCGGCACACCATGAAACACAGTGTGCCGAGGTTCTTTGTATTAGAAGGAGTAAGCTTACTTTTTTTTCATTGTCTGAGAATGGCAGTGTGCTGCGTTCGGGCAGCCGCCACAAGTTCCCCCACAGGAATGTTTCCCTTTCTTTTGGTCACTTCTCAACTTCCAGACAATTCCTACTACTATGACCAGCAATAGAATTCCAATAACGATACTGCCCATAGAAATGCCTCCTTATATACGGATGTTTGGTTATGCCTTTACTTTTACACCCAGCTTGTTGCTTTCCTTGTACGGGCGAACCAGCATGAAAATAATCAGTGCGATTGCAATAATGGCAACAATCAGACCGAATACATTTACATCACCAGTGAACAGCTTGCCCAGCTGATTTATAATCAGTGCAATGACATATGCGAAACCGCATTCATAACCAATTGCAAACCAGAACCACTTTGCACTGTTCATTTCCCGCTTGATTGCACCCATTGCAGCGAAGCACGGTGCACACAGCAGGTTGAATACCAGGAAGGACATACCAGATACTGCAGTAAATGCAGCAGCGATGTTAGCGTAAACGGTACCATCTCCGCCGCCATACAGGATACCCATCGTTGCAACGATGTTTTCCTTTGCAACCAGACCGGTAACAGCTGCAACGGTTGCCTGCCAATCGCCCCAGCCAAGCGGTGCGAAGATCCAGCAGATTGCCTTACCGATATGAGCCAAAATACTAAATTCCATCTGATCTTCAGTCAGCATCTGGAACGAACCATCAACCCAACCAAAGAAAGATGTGAACCATACAAAGATGGTAGAAAGCAGGATGATTGTACCAGCCTTCTTAATGAACGACCAACCACGTTCCCACATCGAACGCAAAACATTTCCAACGGTCGGAATGTGGTATGCCGGCAATTCCATAACGAACGGAGCCGGATCGCCAGCGAACATCTTGGTCTTCTTCAGCATAATACCAGAAATAATGATTGCTGCCATACCGATGAAGTAAGCACCGGTTGCAATCCAAGCAGAACCACCGAAGATTGCACCTGCAATCATTGCGATGAACGGCTGCTTTGCACCACACGGAATAAAGGTAGTGGTCATAATGGTCATACGACGGTCACGTTCATTTTCAATCGTTCTGGAAGCCATAATACCCGGGATACCACAACCAGTACCAATCAGAATCGGGATAAAGGACTTACCAGACAGACCGAACTTCCGGAAGATACGATCCATAACGAATGCAATACGAGCCATATAACCGCAAGCTTCCAGGATTGCCAGCAGGATGAACAATACCAGCATCTGCGGAACGAAACCCAATACTGCACCAACACCGGCAACAATACCATCCAGAATCAAGCCCTGCAGCCAGTCTGCACAGTTGATTGCTTCCAAACCGTTTCCAATCAGAACCGGAATACCCGGAACCCAAACACCATAATCTGCCGGATCCGGTTCGCCAGCTGCAAACAGATCTGCTGCTGCGTTCAGGTCATCCATGGTAGCGGTTTCCGTTGTCACTTCCAGTGTCTCTTCATCTTCTACATCATAGCTGAAGTCTGCATGGTAATCCTTTTCAAATGCAAGGATTGCATCCTTTGCAGCTTCACCATCATAAGTGTCTGCTTCGGCATCAATGTAGCCTTCCAATGCTTCGGTATCTGCACCCTGTTCGCCCAGATATGCAACATAGCCATCAATGATTGCATTGGTATCGCCATATTCATCCGCAGCATCATTATAAGAACTGGTTCCGATTCCCAGCAAATGCCAGCCATCTCCGAACAAGCCATCATTTGCCCAGTCTGTTGCAGCACTTCCGACGGTTACCATAGAAATATAGTAAACCAGGAACATGATCACTGCAAAAATCGGCAAACCCAAGAACCGGTTGGTAACGATCTTGTCAATCTTATCTGAAGTGGTCATGCCAACCTTTTTCTTCTTCAAGCAGTCCTTAATAATGGAAGCAATATAAACATACCGTTCATTGGTGATAATGCTTTCTGCATCATCGTCCATTTCTTCTTCGGCAGATTTAATATCGCCTTCAATGTGGGTCAAAGTGCTCTGGTCAATCTTGAGCTGTTCCAAAACCTTTTCGTCTCGTTCAAATACCTTGATTGCATACCATCTCTGCTGTTCTTCCGGCATGCTATGCAGGGCAGCTTCTTCGATGTGTGCAATCGCATGTTCTACACAGCCGCTAAACTTGTGCTGCGGAACCATTGCCTTCTTCTGCTGTGCAATTTCAATTGCCTTTTCAGAAGCTTCCTTGATACCAGTGCCCTTCAGTGCAGAAATTTCTACAACCTGACAGCCCAGTTCTTTTGCAAGCTGTGTGGTGCGAATCTGGTCGCCGCTCTTCCGAACGATGTCCATCATGTTGATGGCTACAACAACCGGAATACCCAATTCTACCAGCTGTGTGGTCAGGTACAGATTTCGTTCCAGGTTGGTACCATCAATGATGTTCAGAATCGCATCCGGACGTTCATTGATCAGATAATTTCTTGCAACGACTTCTTCCAGTGTGTATGGAGAAAGGGAATAAATACCCGGCAAGTCGGTGATGACAATATCACTATGCCCTTTCAGTTTCCCTTCCTTCTTTTCAACTGTAACCCCCGGCCAGTTACCAACGAACTGATTGGAACCCGTCAGTGCATTAAACAGTGTTGTTTTACCACAGTTTGGATTCCCTGCCAACGCAATTTTAATACCCATTTGTCTACATTCCTCTCTTTCCAATCATATTTTGTTCAGACTGTTTCAATCATTTCTGCGTCTGCTTTTCGCAGAGAAAGTTCATAGTCCCGAACCGTTACTTCGATTGGATCGCCCAGCGGTGCAACTTTTCGTACATAGATCTGCACACCCTTGGTAATGCCCATATCCATGATACGCCGTTTTAACGCACCCTCTCCGTGAATCCGCTTGACTGTAACGGTTTCGCCAATTTTTGCTTCTCGCAATGTTGCCATATGTGCCTACTCCTTCCTATTTTTAAACCAGAATTTTGTTTGCCATTTCCTTGGAAATTGCCACTCTGGATTCTTTAACATTAACAATCATGTTTCCGTTGATTTCGTTCACCACGATTACAGAACCACCAACGACAAAGCCCAGATTTTCCAAAAACTTTTTGGTTTCCGGATTTCCGCCGATTTTCCGAATGCAGTTTTCCTCGCCAACGTTCGCAAATGTTAACGGCATCATAACGCATTCCCTCCTTTATGGATTTGATAGATAAATTTATATGAATTTTATGGTTAGCAGATTCTAACGATGAAAGAAATGTAATAGGTTAGCATTTCCTAACCTTCATCCCTTATCTTACCGCATTTTTTCGCCCTTGTCAAGGGCTTTTTTTCTTTTTTTTGATGGATTTTTATTTTTGTGCAACTTATACAGACTTTTTTCTGTTTTCCACCATCTTTTTCGATTGCCACAGAATACACATTTTTGCGTAAATTCGTACACACACAAAAAAAAACAACTAAAAGTTCATTGTAAGTTACAAAAGTTCAAGAATAAATAATGAATCCTTAACGGGAAATCGACTATAATAATAAAAACGAACAGAATAGGTGGATGTATACATGTCAAAATTAGTCAGAATGTCGGATATTGCCCAACGCTTGCACATTAGCACGGTGACCGTGTCGAAAGCTCTCTCCGGAAAAGATGGGGTCAGCGATGCCTTGCGGCTAAAGATTCAACAGACAGCGGAACAAATGGGATACCAACGAAAAACCATTCAGGCAGAACGCAGTAACCGCTTTACGGTTGCAGTTTTGATTGAACGTTATCATGTCAATCGAAAAAATTCGTTCAGCTGGACGATTTATGAAGGGCTGCTCACAGCACTGGAAATCCGTGGACATACCGGAAAACTGGAAGATGTTCCTGCTTCTGATGTAGAACGTGGCATCCTCCCCGAATCCATTCAGCAACATCAAGTTGATGGCATCATTCTGCTCTGTCCGTTTCCAATGGAATATTGTAAAAAGTTACAGGAAACGGGAATTCCAATCGTTGTTGGTGATGTCATGGATGCTAATTTTCCGCAAGACACTATTCTGTCTGATTCTTATTATGGCATGTATACCCTGACCAACTACGTCCTGCAAAAGGGACATCGAGATATTATGTTCGTTGGTGCAATCCACAAAAATCCTGTTCTGGCAGACCGATTTTATGGCTTTTGTCGAGCAATGATGGAAGCTGGTATTCTCGTCACTCAAAATCATATTTTAGTGGATCGAGATGAAAAAGGACACTATGCACTCTCCGCCAGCCAGCTTTCTCATATTCCAACTGCATTTATTTGCAGTCGGGATTCTTCTGCCTATCAGCTTCTAAAGATTCTAAAAGAAAAGAATATTCGTGTGCCGGAGGATGTTTCCATCACTGGTTTTGATGATTATATTCTTTCCTCTCTCTGCACACCGAAAATTACCACCTATTCCATTGACGTTGCCAAACTTACAGATTCTTGTATCTGGCTGCTACTAGACCGGATTGCACAGCCTGACCGTCCACTTCGACATATTGTCATCAGCGGAAAAATTATGGAACGAGATAGTGTTCGTACGCTTTCAACAAATCCGGAATCCCGCTGACAAGTATTGAGAGGAGATTTGCTGCATGAAACAAGAAAGCCCATCAGAAAATTTATTCCATTACTTGCATTGGAGAGGTGACCTTTCTTTTGCACAAGCACCATTTTGTCCCGTTGACAACTTGATTTTTTGCTGCCTTTCTTATTTAAATTGGGGGATTCCTGCAAGCGGTTCTACACCAGAAACCGCCATTTCCTTAAAAGATGCTGCTGCTTACTGGGAACATCTGCCCGAATCTTTGCAGCAAACCCGTGTTCCATTGGATTTACAGTTGCTTCAAGAGGCAGCGAACAGCACTCGTTTTGGTTCTGTTCGCTTATTTCGCTATGTGGAGTCCTTTCAAGAGCAGCAGGAACAGCAATTTTCTGCAACGACGTTTCTATTAGATAATGACACCGCCTATGTTGCTTTTCGAGGAACAGATAACACCTTAGTAGGCTGGAAAGAGGACTTCAACATGTCTTTTCAATCAGAAGTTCCCTCTCAAACAGCCGCTGCCGCCTATTTACAGGAATTTTCTGCACTTCCCATTCATCATATTCTGGTTGGCGGGCATTCAAAGGGCGGAAATTTAGCAGTATTTGCTGCGGTAAAAGCTCCGCCTGTCTTACAAGCTCGCATTCAAGCCGTATACAACAACGATGGTCCAGGCTTTTGCAGCGATATTCTGCATAGTGTTGCTTATTATCAGATTCTCCATAAGGTGCACACATTCGTGCCAGAAGCGTCCATTGTAGGAATGCTACTGGAACATGAAGAAGATTATCAGGTGATTGCCAGCACACAGCATGGATTTTTACAGCATGACCCGTATTCTTGGTGTGTGAATGGGGCGGATTGGTACTACTTGCCGGAAACGTCTTCCACCAGTCAACGGTTGGATATTTCTTTGAAACACTGGATTGCCAGCATGCAGCCAGCGGAACGGGAACGTATGGTCGATACGATTTTCCACCTGCTCCGCAGTCAGACCAATGCAGAAACGATACAGGATTTATTGAATGGCGGAACAAGTACGATTTTTCAGCTGCTCCGCACTTGGAGCGATACACCGCTAGAAATACGAGAATTCATGCAAAAAATGCTCTTCCGACTATTTACTATGATGCGGCAAAAACGCAATGCACTTCCGGATTCCTCCAACATCTGATTAACAAAAAATCGTTCTCATCTATGAAAAGGTGAGAACGATTTTTTTAATCACTATGCGTATTTTCGTGATCCATTATACGGCTGCATCTGCCAATTCTTTCTTCTGAATGCGTTCCTGCTGTTCCGGAGAAAGTGGGGTTTTCTGCTTCGGAAATACAAACTTCAGCAGAATCGGAGTAATGATTGTAGTAAATACAACCATGATGACAATCGGTGTCATATATTTTTCACTCATCAAACCGACTACTGCACCCTTCGAGGCAACGATCAAGGCAACTTCCCCTCTGGAAATCATACCAACACCAATCTGCAAGCTTTCTTTGTTGGTATACCGCATGATTTTTGCACCCAGACCACAGCCGATAACCTTGCTAATCAACGCTACAATCATCAGCAGCACCATGAACAGAACCAGTTTTCCGTTCAAGCCCTTCAAAGTCATTGCCAGACCGATATTTGCAAAGAAAATCGGGGAGAGCAACATATAGGACAAGGTGTTAAACCGGCTGACAACATATTCATTTCTCCGCAGACCAGAAACTGCCAGACCTGCAACGAACGAACCGGTAATATCTGCAACACCAAAGAATACTTCTGCACAGAATGATAAAATCAAGCAGAATGCGAACGTAACAATGATATGCCGCCGCAAGTTGGTTGCACTTGCTTCTCTCCATTTCTTGAACCACTTGTGATAAATCACAGCAGCTGCAATCGCAAAGATAAAGAATGCCAGAATGTTGATGAACACGGTCAGAACGCCGTCACCAGCAAAGCTGCCGAAGGTCTTTTCGCCGCCTTCTTCGCCAGTCTTACCGCCAAGGCTGATGATTACGGTCAGGGCAATAATACCCAGAATATCATCAATTACCGCAGCCCCTAAGATGGCGTTTCCGGCTCTGGAGTTCAAAACACCCAATTCTTTCAATGTTTCTACAGTGATACTAACCGATGTTGCAGTCATGATAACACCGATGAACATATTCTGCCAGAACAGGCTAGACATTTCTGGGTCTTGTTCTGTATTGAAGAAATGTGCCAAGAAGAAACCGCCACCCAGCGGAACTAATACGCCCAACAGAGCAATGACAAATGATGCAAGCCCTGCTTTTTTCAGTTCCTGCAAGTCGGTTTCCAGACCAGCACTGAACATCAGAACGATAACGCCCAATTCTGCCAAGTTGCTAATCAGAGAATTTCGCTCTACAACGTCCAATAACATCGGCCCTAAAATAATGCCGGCTGCTAACGCACCGACAACCTGCGGCAAACTGATTCGTTTTGTAACCAATCCCAATAATTTTGTCGCTAACAAGATGATGGCAATTTGCAATAGATAGGCATAAGAATTGTCAAATAAGAAATCTTTAATCCCTGCCAAAATAAATCACTCCCTATTTTGTGCTTTCAAATACACAATTTAAATTTTTGATGGACATCCGCTTTTCCAACCGTTTTGTTCCATGAAAAACCTCCTTTCCTGACTGGTAAAAACCTTTCATCGACTCCTCCCCCTCCCAAAAGGACATTATAATATAGAATACCATAATTTCACCGAATTGTCAACGGATTTTCTTGAAAATTGCACGATAACAGCATGACATTTTCGCTGATTTTGTACAAACTTACAGGAATCTGTTGGTTATTCACAAAAAAGCTGGTAGGAATGTTTCCACTCCTACCAGCTTCTTTCTCATGTAACAAAATTAGTTTTGATACTTAAAAATTATTCCCAAGTTGCATCTTGACCAGCTGCCTTCTTTGCATAGTAAGTCAGAATTGCAACAGCATCTTCTACTGTAATTTCACCATCGTCATTGACGTCACCAACCAGAATATTCTGAAAGATTTCATCCTGGGATACATCCTGACCAGCAGCTTTCTTTGCATAGTAGCTCAGAACAACCACAGCATCGTTGACAGAAATTGACTGGTCACCGTCTACATCGCCTTTTTCAATGGTCTTTTCCGGAACAGTAACGGTAAAGGTATAATCATTCACATAACCATTTGCCGTCAGCTTCAAGGTGTATTCACCAGCAGTCGGGAAAATTTCTGTGGTTTCTCCACGGAACGATCTTACAGCAGAGAAATCAACCGTTCCATCTTCCTTGACAATGGTAACAGCTCCACGGCCAGAAGCACTGTAAGGAGTATCGTTTACAGTAACGGTTGCCAGATTGCTCACGTAATTAGTGAGGTCTGCATCGGTCGAATCGTCTGTAATGGTCAGCTTGTTGGTTTCTGCATTATAAGCAACCGGAATTGCTTCCGTTGTCAGCAGCAGATTTGTTGTGAAATGTGCATAAACATTGTTGCTGTCGGTGACATCTACGCTGTACTTGCCCGGCTTTGCAGCTGCTGCATCATAAGTCAGCTTTCCGTCTGCATAAGCAGCACCTTCCAGATTTGCAACTGCAACAGACAGACCAAAGTCTTCCGGCAAATCTGTAATGGTTACGTTTGCAGTACCAGCAGTGACATCTGTATCTTCTGCGGTAATTGTTGCAGTGTGCTTCTTTGGCAGGTATAAACCATCTGCACTGTGAACACTATAAATACCGGTGTTGGTCAGATAAGTTACTTCTGCAATAGTTGCACCAGAAGTTTCTACATATGGTGTATAACGCAGAGTGTTTCCGTGCGATTCCTGTGTTTTCACGCCAACCGACCAAGCCAGCTCTTTTCCGCCCTTCCAGATGTTTTCCAGATGCAGCATACCATACTGCTTTCCATCCTTCATGGTTACGACTGCACCATAAACGGTATCATCACCTAAATCCAAACCGTCCATATCAATTTCATAGTCACCATATTTTGTGTCGGTGCTGATGCTCGGTGTTACATTGCTCAAGTCCACTTCTGCTTTCTGAGAAATGGTTGCGGACAGCGTACCGTCTGCATACAATTCCTTGTAAGCCTGCGGTTCGTTCTGGTCTTCATTTACAGTAAAGGAATCAAACAGGCTGCCCAGTGTGCCGGAAGTCTTACCGCTTTCTTTGTCTGCCAACAGACTGTTATACAGGTTCTTTTCAATGGCAACTTCTACGCCCTTAACGCCCAGAATCTTACCACCGCCGTTTTCATCTGCTTCGGAAGTATAAGTGCCTGCCTGCTTTGTCCATTTTTTAGCTGTTGCAGAAGTCACTGCATCATATGTATTTTCTGCACGCATACCAGCATCGCCTGCCAAATCCGATGTATAGGAAATTGTGCCGTCTGTGGTGTTGGTCTTATTGCCCAGTTCGCCATAGTAGTAATCTGCATACGGAATATCCATTGTACCATACACATACTCAGTCGGAGCAGCTTCAATGGTAAAGGTGTAATCCTGATAGCCCGTTGCATAAACAGTAACATTCCATTTGCCTGCACCGCTTTCATAACCAGTCGGCAACTGGCAACGCAAGCTCTTTGTCAGACCCAGCTGAATGCCCATAGACTTGTGCATCCAGTTATCTGCTGCAAACTTTGTACCATAGGAAGCCAGAACCGTATCCTGATCGCCATAGTAATCCCAGCGAACGGCATACATATGTGCACCCAAATCGCCGTAGTCACCGCCAATGTCCACCCGCAGGAAATCGCCATATCCTGACTTGTACTTCACATCAGAAATTTCAATTGCACTTTCATCTACTGTTTTACCCACATTGGTTTCTGCACGCTTTGAGAATGTGTAAGTGCCATCTTCGTTCTGAGAAATGGTTTTCAAACCATCTGTATCTGCACTTACATCTACAATTTCATTGATTGCCACCAGATTCTTTTCGGTGTAACCGCCAACCATGCTATCACCGTTTTCCAGAACACTGTATTTCTGCTTGAAATCATCATACAGCGATGCCGGAACAGCAACCGGAACGTATTTCGGCCCTAAAATCATAGAATGGTCATAAGTACCAACTTCTTTTCCATCAACAGTGATCATCGTGCCATTGTCGCCCTTTACAACGTCAACCGATTCTCCATTGCCCTTTCCAGTATAGTCATAAGCATTGCCATCGGTATCATAAACTTTTACCACGCACTGATAGCTGCCACGGTGTAAACCATGGTTGCTGGTTGCACGAGTAACCGTATCATATGCACCCAAGTCAGATTCGCCTCTGGTATCCGAATCCGCAGATTCTGCTGTCCAATCGCCGTTGGCATCATCGCTCAGAAAAACACCTTCCTGTTCCCAGTATTCTGCCCAGCTCAATGCAGCTGCACAATATACATAATCCTCGTCTGCTGCAATTGCCGGAAATGGCATTGCAATTTGTGTTGCTGCCAAGAGTGTCGCCATTGCAGCACTGGCAATTCGAATTTGTGTGTGCTTTCTCATAAGTACCCTCCATAAAATATCAATCTATAGCAACCTACCACAGTAGGCAGACTATGCCATATAAAAAGTTAGTATACGCTAACCAAATAGAAACATTTTTTACATTTTTTCAATTTTCTGAGCTATTCCAGAAGTTATTGAACACTAACCCATTCCTGAAAAAAGAAACGGTTCAGCGGATTGCCTTTAGGCAAGATGTTCCGCTGAAATCGTCTTTGTTTCATCCTTTTTCTGCTTTGCAGATTCCGTTCGTTTCCAGTGTCGAATCAGATAAGTTGCTGCCAGCCCAGTAAACAAACCTGTTACACAACCACTAATCAACAAGAATGGCAAGTACCAAATCACCTGCGTGGTCTGCATCACCAACATCGCTGCAAGAATTTGTCCGATGTTGTGCAGAATCGCACCGCAAACGCTGACAAACCATAAATACCGATTCTGTAACAATCGACACAGCAATGCCATGCCAACCAGACACAATAAGCCGCCACTCAATGAATACAAGCAGCTGACCAGTGTCCCAGTAAATAATGACCCTAAGAAAATCCGCAGAACCAAAACTGCAAGTGCATCTCGCACCCGATATTTCTGCAAGACAAATAGCGTAATAATATTTGCAAGTCCCAGCTTGATGCCTGGAATCGGAACAGGAACGGGAATCTGTGCTTCTACAACAAAAATCACCAGTGCCATGGTCGTAAACATAGCAAGGGTTACCAGATGTTTAACCGACTTTTGCATCAAACTCCTCCGTTTCTGATGATTCCTCATTATTATCCTCAACAATTTGAATCTGCACTTTATTTGGCAAGCAGACAATGGGCAACAGCCCGTCTGAAATCGCTCCCTGATGCACACAAAGCCCATCCGGACAGCTTGCCGATTCCATCTTTACACTGTCTTCCGAAATCCAAACTCGATTCCATGCACCATCTTCGCCCGTAATTTCAATGATATGGGGATTTTTTACCGTATCCATTGCAATTCGCTGCACTTCTTTTCCATCCTGAGAAATTACAACAACTCGATGCGGAATCGAACGATGCAGCACAAAATAACTGCCCAAAATTCCTGCCAGCAACAGAAAAAGAAATATGCCAATTACAAGAATTTGCTGTTTTCGAATTTGTATTTTTGTCATTAGCACCCACTAACTTTCTGCTTTATAGTCGACAATTTTAATCATATGCAGTATATCACGTGCATGATGAAAAGTCAAGTGCTTTTCCATTCTTCTCTCTTTTCCACAAAAGCTGTGAAAGGAACGGCAAAAAACTGATTGAAATTCTAATGATTGGTTTTTTTAAATACCTGCTAATACCAGCACCACGCCCAGAACAACTGCACGCAAAATGGTAAACCAGATTTCATTACCTCTCAGCTTACCAATTCCGCTGTGGGCATTCTTTTTCGGGCAAATATCCACGCATTTTTGACACTGAAAACACTCGCCATTTACAGACCAGCTGCCTGCTTCCGGAAGGGTTAAATCTGCTGGGCAACAACGTGTACAAGCAGAACACCCTTTTGCACATTGTTCCTGTTTTCTCCGTACGGAGAAAATCGGCAGCATGGGCAACAAAGAGAAAACTGCTCCCATCGGGCACAAAAACCGGCAGAAAAACCGCTCACAAAGTGCCATGCCTACAAGAATGCCAGCGAATAAGAGGATACCGAGCCAATAACCGCCCAGATGAATATTTCCTGCTCGCAGCATGGAAAAGACATCCCACGGATTCCAGCCCTTTAAATCGCTGTATACACCTGTAAAGCAAAGACATCCTACAACCAACAAAACGCCGTATTTCAGGAAATGTAATGGCAATTTTTTCGGTTTCCAAGTAATTGGCTTCTTCTTGCATTTTTTGCAGATGAAAACATAAAGGCTTCGAACGGCATCGCCCAATGAACCAAATGCACAGGCATAACCACAGAAAAACCGTCCAAATACAATTGTAAAGGCACAGAGTGCCAAGCAGACTGTCAGGAACGAACTCCATGCAATCGGTGCTTGACTGCCAATCTGTGTAAAAATGCTTTTAATTGCAGAAAAAGCAGTGGTAAAAGCAGATGGGAAACATATAAAAAACACGACTTGAATCGCTGCTCGAATGTAAGCGTGCAGCTTTTTTGCTGGAATGGTTTTTTTCTTCATTCTGATTTCTCCGCCTTTCTCAATGCGTCTTCTGTCGCATGAATAATCCCATTTGAACTAAAGGTTGCACCGCTCACAGTGTCTACATCTGTGGACTGCTCTTCTAGAATCGTATCCAGCAAGCTGCTTGCTGCATCGAAATAAGCAGCATCTTCTTTTTCCGCTGAAACAACCGTCAAATCCGTAAACTTTCCGTTTTCAATGGTCAATTCTACGGCAACTGTTCCGCCATAACCCTGTGCTTCGCCCTCATAAACGCCGTCTTGATAGGGAGAATCCACAGTTTCTGTATCTTCCGCAGCTATAGCTTGCTGCTGTAGCTGTGCTTCCAGCTTTGCAATCTCTTCTTCCTGTGTACGGTGATTTTGAATTGCCTGATAACCACACAGCAACCCCACCACGAGCACACAATTGCATAATTTAATCCAGAATTGCATCCGCTTATCCCTCCCGTAATGCCTGCTGCAACACATCTTGTACGGCAGCTAATATTGCGTCTGAAGAACAAGTTGCACCAGAAACCGCATCTACATCCGTTGTCTGTGCTGCTAAAATCTGTGCAGCAATACCGGAAATTTTCTTTGTTCCGTTCAATGCTCGGTCAATATACCAATCGTTAGCAGAATCATAATCTGCACCAAATCCTTCCACATCTGTAATGGAAATAATTTGGTCGTTCTCAATGCAAACTTTCACAGTCAAATCATAAGGCAAAAAGTCTTCGTCATCATCCGGATAACAAGACGCAGAGCCGATATATTCCCCGTCTATATATAAAGATGGTGTCGGTTCTGTCGTTTCCACCGGTTTTGTCGTTACCACTGTTGTCGTTGTGGTTTCTGCTGGGGCTGTGGTCACTGTTGTGGTCTGATTGCCAGAATTGGCTTGCTTTGCCTGCTCCAATGCGTCGGCAATCGCCTCTAAAATGCCCTCTGAACTGAAAGTTGCCCCGCTAATGGCATCCAAATCCGTTGTCTGTTGCTGTAATACCTGTTTCAGCAATGATTCTGCTCGCTTAAAATAAGCAGTATCATCTTCCGTGTTCATGACCATGATATTATCAATTGTTCCATCTTTCAATGAAACAGCTACCGTTGTTTCTCCTCGGTATCCTTCCCCACTGCCTATGTAAACGCCATCTGGATACGGGAATCTGCCTTTCGGCACTTCTACAGGCGTGGTTTCTTCTGCATTGTTTCCGCTATCTGCTCCGGCATTTGCCAACGCATTCCGGACTGCTTCAATCAATCCCACGGAACTAAAGGTTGCACCAGAAACGGTATCCACATTGGTGCTATTCAATGCAATGATATGATTCAGCAGGGACATGGCATTGTCCAGATAAGGGCTGTCATCGCTGGCACTCAATACAGATATATCCGAAATTTTTCCGTCAGACACAGTAACTTGTACGGTAATTGCTCCGGCAAATCCACTGCCTGTTCCGACGTATGTTCCATCCCGATAAGAAGACGGTTCCGAAACAGCAGAAATAGAGGGAGCATCTCCAGATGCATTGCTGTTAGTTGCAGCTAACGTCGGGAGAGCCGAATCCCCTGCACTGCTGCCGCCAGCCTTTTGCAACGCATCCCGAACAGCAGAGATTAACCCAACAGAACTGTAGGTTGCACCGGAAACCGTATCTACATTGGTGCTCTGGGTTGCAATAATGGTTTTCAGCAGAGCAGAAGCATTGTCAATATACGGGCTGTCATCTGTTGTGCTGACAATGGTAATATCGGTAATCTTTCCGCCTTCAATGACAACCTGTACCGTAATTAACCCAGAAAAGCCCGTTCCAGAACCTGTATACGTTCCATCTTTATAACCGCCGGTCTGTTCTGCCAATGGCTCTACCGTTGGTGCTGCCTTTGTTGTAACAGCTGCCGTTTTAGAACTGGATTTTTTCCCATTTGCAGTGGTTTCCTGCGTAGAAACCGCCGTATCTTCCTGTTCCACCGAGAAAATCGGTGCAGTATAATCGTGCAGCGATATGGTTACAAACGCTGCTAAAAGTGCTGCCGGTAAAAATCCGAACAGCGATGCCCAAGGTGTATGTTTTCCCTGCATTATGATTCTGCTCCCTTCTGTTGAATGATTTCACATGGATAATTGGCGGAAAAAGCATCCTGAATGCCCTCTGTGACATACAATGTTTCGTCTTCCGTGCAAAGAACTGCATCAAATTCTGAAGCGTGTGCCTGCCAATAGGCAATTGCCTTATCCAATCCCATTACAAACAAAGCGGTAGAAAGTCCATCCGCCAATGTTCCATTTTCACTGACAATCGTCACCGAAGTCAAATCACTTTCCGCTGGTTTTCCAGTTGCAGGATCCATGATATGATGATACCGTACGCCGTTTTCTTCAAAATAACGCTCGTATCCCCCTGATGTAATCACAGCACAGTCTTTTGTTTCTAAAATGCCGAGAAAATCGGCATCTTCTTCAGCAGTTGGATTTTGAATTGCCACTTTCCAAAGGCTGCCGTCCGGTTTTGTTCCAATCGTCTGTACATTTCCGCCCAAGCTGACCATTCCACTGGTAACGCCGTTGGAACGGAAACAATCCATCATTGCAGAAGAGGTATAACCCTTTGCAATGCCGCCCAAATCCAATTCCATTCCGGAAACAGAAAAAGAAACTGCTCCGGTTTCTGCTGAAAACTGCATCTTAGAAGGGTCTGTCAACTGCAACAGCGACTGAATCTCTGAATCCTCCGGCACACGATATTCATGGGTTGGAAATCCCCATGCCTGCATAATCGGATACATCAACGGATTGAACGCCCCATCTGTATCCTGATACAACGTGATTGCCTCCTGTAAAATGGCACTGGTATCTTCGGAAAGCGTTCCAGAACCCGTTGCATTTAACTTTGCAATCTCGCTTTCGCTGTTCCCCGTAGAAAGTCGGGCATCTAAATCTTGAATACAGGCTTCTGCTGCGGAAATGCCTGCTTCTGCATTGTTCCCGTAGGCAGTTAATGTGATGTAAGTATCCATTGCAAACAAATCTCGGGTTGTCTTTTCATCCGCAGATTGTGTAGTTGCAGTGACCGCTTCCGAACTGGTCGTGTTAGATTCATTAGAAGTCGTTTCTGAACAGCCACAACCGAAAATTCCCAAACAAAAACAGAGGGCAAGCATCCATTTTCGCAGCATAACAATCATTCTCCTTTTTTTATTAGTGCAAACTAACCACCATACAGTTTAGCAAACGAAGTTCCAAAAATCAAGCAAGAAAGTATGTCCAAGATAAAATAATTTGTTAGGAAACCGTCAAAATTCCCGATACTTCCGGCATATTGAAATGTTTTTTGATATGAAAACAAAAACACCATGGTCAAATTGACCACAGTGTTTTTTCCCTATGTTCATTTCTGTTCAGCTGTCGGACTCTGGTTCTGCCCGTTTCACTTTAAAAACCAACCGAAAAATTCCGGTCAACAGTTTGGGTGTTTTCACCACTACAATTTTCATGGCGTGTGCCTCCTATTCCATGGTTTTACTGTATTGTATTCCAACAGCTGTAAAAAGGTTCTTGCTTTCTTAATTGGCAGCTGGTTGCAGGGCAAGTTTTTTCGTTAGCCGCCGCTTGATGATACAGTAACAGAGAATATGCGTCGATAGTGTGATAATCCAAGTAATCGGATAAGACAGATATACAATTTGCACAGTGTGAAATTCCGGCATCTGAAAGACGGTTGCGATCCAAACCAACCGCAAGCCACAAGCTCCCACCAGAGAAACCACCATCGGCAAAACAGAATAATTCAAACCACGCAACGCTCCGACCATAACATCCATAATCCCACATAGGGCATAAGTTGCAGAAATAATATGCAGACGCACCATTCCGGCTGCAATAACATCGGGATTACTGGAATAAATATGAAGCAACTGATGCCCAAACAAAACCGCAAGATTTCCCAATACAACACCAACAACAATGACACAGCCTTGCCCCGTCAACAAAATTCGGTTAATGCGGTTATATTTTCCTGCACCATAATTCTGACTGGTAAAGGAAATCGTTGCCTGATAAAAAGCGTTCATTGCCATGTAAACAAAGCCCTCAATATTTGCAGCAGCTGAATTTCCGGCTACCACAATATTTCCGAACAGATTGACAGAAGACTGAATGACAACATTGGAAAGAGCAAATACAACGCCCTGAAACCCTGCTGGAATCCCGATTTTCATGATTTGCAGCATCTTTCCACGGTGAATCCGCAGTTTGCTCCACTGCAAGTGCATTGCCCCCTGTTCCTTACACATACAGCGTAAAACCAAAACGGCAGAAATCGTTTCTGAAATCACAGTGGCAATGGCAACCCCGGCAACATCCAGATGCAGAACAATGACAGTCAGCAGATTCAAAACAACATTTACACAACCGGCAAAGGTCAAGTAATATAGCGGTCGGCGAGTATCTCCTACGGAACGCAGCAAGGCACTGCCAAAGTTATAGACCATGTTGGGAATCATCCCGATAAAATAAATATGCAGATAGAGCGTTGCCAGCGGTAACACTTCTTCCGGTGTCTGCATCCAAATCAAAAACTGTTTTGCTCCAATCAAGCCGACAATCATCAGCAAAAGACCGCTTGCAAAACTCATTGCAATGGAAGTGTGAACGGTTTCTTCCAAGTCTTTTTCACACTTTGCCCCATAATGTCGAGCTGCTGTAACATTTGCACCAATCGAAAACCCTACAAATAAGTTTGTCAATAAGTTAATCAGTGCGGTATTCGAGCCAACCGCTGCCAATGCATTATCTCCAGCAAACTTTCCGACTACCACAATATCGGCTGCATTGAAAAGCAATTGTAGAATACTGGATAGCATCAATGGCAGTGTAAATAGCAGCATTTTCTTTAAAATCGAACCGCTGCACATATCCATTTCATATTGTTTTTTTGCAGTATGCATGGGTGAAATACCTCCTTCATTTTTTCATAATCAAATAAAAAACGTGAAAAAAGCCCAGCGAATCTGCTGGACTTTTTCCATTCTGCAACAAGTGATTGCAGTTGTAAAGTCTTATTTTTGTACCTGTTTTTCTGCTGCTTCCAACGATAAATATTGATAAAAATGGACGGTGTTGGTCATGATCTGTTCCGCCAGATTTTTTCCTGCTCGATAAAGCGTTACAATCCACGCTCCATATGCTTGCAGCAGGTCTTCCGAATATGTCAGCAGTTCTCCCCTGAGATATGTTTCATAAGATGTCTGCCATTCGGTGTCTTCTGATGTGTGAATCTTGCGTGCCTGCCCAGCAAGATTGGGATACTGCTTTGCAAAATCTTCCATCCAACTCACTTGAATCGAAATAATTGCCTCACAAAGTGCCTGCTTTTGTTCTGAAACGGGCGGAAGTTCTTTTTTCAGAGCAGCATAGGCTTCCGGTGCAGTCGATGCCATCATACGGGCATATTTTTCCGTCAGCAGATTCCAGCCACGTTGACTGGCACTCTGTAATTCTGCCCAATACTGTTGCAGCATAGGCAATTCCCATGTGAGATACTGACTTTTTCGCATAATCGAAAAGGTTTCCCAGTCGTCCTGACAACCTGCTCGTACCCCTTCATTTTTCACTTTATCGAACTCTGAAAATTCCAGCCGGACAATTTTTTCAACCAATGCTTCTTTTTGTTCCAATAAAGCCGCTTGTTGTGCAGCTGCTTCTGCATGTACTTGCATATAGGATTCCTCCTGTGTGGAAATGCCCTGTTCTTTCATCTGTTTTGCAATGATTGCACAAACAGGTGCAATGATTTCTGTTTCCCATTGTTTCAAGGGCAGTGTTGTACTTTTTTGCAGCAATGCTGCAAGTTCTGCTCCTTGCGGCAGTTGTTCTGTACTGTGCAGCAGCCACTTATAATAAGGTGCATAGTTCCGTGCACAGAGATGAGCCGCCCGCATTGCACTTTCTGCAAAATGCGAAAAGGCAAGCATCGTTGTCAACTTGTCATTCCGCTGCAAAAGCCGTGGAACATTATACTGCCCACGTTGTGCCATCCATGCGGTTTCCTGAGCCAATCTCCGCAGCCGAACAGCTTCTGGATAGCCTTGCTGCAATTGGTTGCGAATTTTAGAAAACGCCTGATTGCTATCCTTGAAAAGAGCACCATTCGTTGCAGCAGCAAGCTGAGCTTCTTCGATTTGTAACCATTCCTGTTCCGTCTTTGGAACGCCCGAAACGCCGAGCAATCGCTGATAAAAATCAGATGTCCGACAAACACCAACCCGATGTTCTCCCTGCGGCATTGTTTTTCTGGTAATTCCACAATATGTTTTCGGTAAGAGGTTATATGCCTGCTGCAACGCTGTAATTTGTGCTTCTGCCATCTCATCTGGCACCCAGATACAAAATCCTGCTCCGAAATCATGGTCTTGCGAATAGGCATCATCATAGCCGAAACATTCTGAACCCTCTCCAGCCAAACCAATAGTCAGTTGCTCCCAAATATCGGGAAACATTCGTTGCAACATTGGCTTTCCAAAGGTTTCATAATACTGCCGGCAAAGTTCCAATCCTTTTCTAATCGGCTTCCCGCCTAGCTTTTCATAGGCATGGTCAGCATTTCCCTGCACAATCTGATAGGCAGCCCCTCGTCCCATGTGCAGTTCCATTTCTGAAAGGGCGGCTTCGTAATACCACACTGCCTGCTCATAATCTTGCAGCTGGTATTGTGCATCTGCCATTGCTGCCAACGCAGCAGAATAGTGAAAATCAGAAGGACTTAGCCCGGCAAAAAAAGACAACGCAGATTTCAGCAATGGCAAGGCATCCTGTACCCGATGCAAATGCAGCAGAGAACTTGCCAGGTTGGTCTTAGAGATAGCAACTCGTCCCTCTTGACCGGGTTGCTGCGTAACAATTTGCAATGCTTGTTCCAGTGCCGTACAAGAGGCTTCCCAGTCGCCCATTTCTTGATACAGCAAACTTAAATTGTTGTAATAGCTTGCAACTCTGCCATCTGTTGGCGAAAGCAACGCATCATAAAGCTGTTTCACTTGCTGATAACTGTTCAGAGCAGCTTCCTGCATACCAGCTGCTCGCTGTGCATTGGCAACATTCAGCAGCGTGGTTGCATGGGCTATTGTCTGTTTTAGATGCAGCTTTTCCACACATTCCAAGGCTTTTTCTCCAACTGCAAGCGATTCCGGAAACCGTCCACAATCTCGAAAAAATCCGATTTGTTCATTATAGAGAGTCAAAGCGGTTTCCCAATCTTCTGCCTGCTCCGCCGCTGCAATCTGCTCTTTTAAAAATACATCTGCTTCTTGCAGACAGCTATTTTTCAGAAGCGTGTCCAACTGCTGCAAGATTTCCTGTACCTGCATTCGTTATGCCTTCCGAATAGCTTCTGCCAAAGCTTGCAGCTGCGATTCTGTTTCTGGTTTTACAGTGGAACGGATCGTGACAGCCTGTTCCAAAACTGTAATCTTCTTCATTTCATTCAAAAGGTTTGTCATGCATTTTTTTGCACACGGTGCCCAAGAACCATTCTCAATCAGAGCAACGGTTCGATTCTGGAAAGACTTTGCCTTCAAGTGCAGCAAAAATTCTTCCATTGGTGGGAACAATCCGCCATCATAGCTGGCTGCTGCCAAGACCATCCGGTCATATTGAAAGGCATTTGCAACAGCTTCCGCCATGTCATCCCGTGCCAAATCCACAACGGCAACGGTTTCCCCCTCTCGCAGCAACAAATCTGCTAACAATTCCGCTGCCTTTGCGGTATTTCCATGAATGGATGCATGTGCAATCAAGATGCCATGTTCTTCTGGCTGATAAGTACTCCAAAGGTTGTATTTTTCCAGATAATACCCTAAATTCTCTGTCAAAATTGTCCCATGCAGCGGACAAATTTTTGCAATGTCCAGCTTTGCTGCTTTTTTCAACAGTGTCTGTACCGGTGCACCATATTTTCCGACAATGTTATAATAATATCGGCGTGCTTCTTCCTCCCACGGTTCTTCCGTATCCAACGCACCAAATTTTCCAAAACCATCCGCAGAAAACAGAATCTTTTCTTTCTGCTCGTATTCGACCATAACTTCCGGCCAATGCACCATTGGTGCCATAAAAAATTGTAACGTATGTACACCGAGCGAAAGCGTATCACCCTCTGCAACGGTCAATTTCGGCTGGTCTTTCAAATCAAAAAAGTTCGGCAACATCGCAAATGTTTTTGCATTGCCGACTAATGTAACCTGCGGATACTGTGCAACAAATTCTGCAATCGTTCCGGCATGGTCTGGCTCTAAGTGGGAAATAATCAAGTAATCCGGTACTTTCCCCTGCAAAACAGCATCCAAATTCATCAGCCATTCGCCAGACATCCGATAATCAACAGTATCCATGATGGCAATTTTTTCATCCAGAATACAATAAGAATTATACGAAACACCATTCGGAACGACATACTGACTTTCAAATAAGTCAATCGTGTGGTCGTTCACACCGATATACACAATACCATCTGCAATTTTCTGTTCTTTCATGATAAAAGCCCTCCTGATTGGTACAAACACAGAATTGTTTCTGATAATGAATCTTAATAAAGTATAGCACATTTTTGGGATGGGGTCAAGCATTTTTTAGAAACAGAAAAAGGGATGCTACCAGAGCATCCCTTTCCTGATTTTATGGGCTTTGTCAACTGCCAGAATGGTCATGTTTGGCTTTTTGCACCGCAAAAATCAATGCAAACAATGCCACTGCAAACAGGCATTCCACACCAAGATACTGGAGAAATGTCCGTGTTTGAAACACTTCACCGGAAATTCCAAACAGCATATTATTTGCCCGAACATACCAATATGCCAGTAAAAACTGTCCTGCTTTTAAAACGCCATCACTTAACATCGACTGCGGAACAAAAATTCCACACAGAAAACTCATACCCAAGCCGATGACCTGATTCCAAACATTCAAAACCGTATCACTGGGGGCTGCTGCTGATAACAAAATCGCAATGGCTGCGGCTAGCAGTAAAAATACAAAGCTGTTTAATATCGCATACCAAAGTTTTCCGGTAACCATGCCACCATTGAACCAGAGTGCTGCAACCATAAAAATCAACCAGACAAATAGTACAAATAATCCGCTGCCCAGCAGCATTTGCAACGTCTGCGAACTGGAAGATAAGCAAGAACAGTTCGTACGGTTGCGAATATCTCGCTTTTGCAGTGCAATCAGAGTGGGAGAAAGTGCGGCAATTAAAACCGAAAGAAAAATATAGGGCAGATACTGAAAATAGTAGCTGAAACTTTCATTGTGGGAAGCTGGATTCGCTGTTTCTGCAAACGGGTCGCTGTTCACAGAAATTTCCTCAGAAAGCACCGCTTCTGCCGATGAAATTGCATCCATACAGGATAATCCGCTTGTTTCATATGCCAATACAGTTTTTACATATTCAGAAAGTGTACTGTCCAATAAGGTATTTGCATAGCGGTCATCTAAATAATAATGGGTGAATAGCGTATCCGTCTTGCCAGATTGCAAATTTTCTGCATAGCCTTTTGCAATCGTCATGGCATAGTCAATTCGTTCATCATAGAGCATATCTAAAATGGTATCTTGCTCCTGCTTAACAGAAACGAGGTTATGATGCTTTCCCAAATAGGAAACCAGTGCTTGACTTTCAGGAGTCTGATCTTCATCAAATACACAGATGTTAAATTGATTTTCTGTAAAGGAAAAGGGACTACTGTTGTTCGTGGTCACACCAACTGCGATAATCAAAAACACAACCACCCAAATCATTGCAGTTAGCAGCTTTTTTCGCAGAATCCGCAAAAACGCTTTAAAGACTTGCATATTTCCGCCTCCTTGTCAGTAAAAATCCAATCATCGTACAGAGCACCGACATTCCTAAAATCGTCCCCAATTTCACCAGATACCGTTGATAATTGCCATCCATATTCAGGCAATAAAATAAATCACAAATCAAGGATGCTGGATTGATGGAATGAAACAGCGGAACGTGTTCTGCCAGATATGGACGAATCCCATGCGACATTAAACCGCTGCAAAAACAACTCAGCATTGAAAATGTCATTGCAATTCCAGTTTTTGCCCCCTGTTGCAGCGTTCCGAATGAACCAATTGAAAAACCAAGAGAAACGCCGAACAATCCGCTGAGAATTGCAGAAAGATAAATCAATCCAATATTTCCGACAAACTGCACCTTTAATATAAATACCAAATAGGTAACCGCAATGCTCATGCAGACGGTCTGCAAAATATAGCTGCCGACCAAGCACGCCAACTGACTCACTAATTTTGGCGTTGGAGAACAGCATTTTCGTGCTCCCAATGCGGAAAGATTCCCCTGTCCATTGATGGCAATATGCATACCCGTTAAAGAGCCAAACATTGCCACCATCGCAAGCAGGTTATAAAAATAGTTGGTGGTTGCATCCGGATTGCCGGAAGTCATAGAAATTTTTTGATTGCCTACTACAGTATCATTCAAAGCGGCAATCACTGCTTCCATTTTTTTCGGAGCGGTCTGCATCGTCTGCTGAATCACTGCCTTCTGAATCTGATATTGTTCAGCAAAGGATTTGATAATAGTCTGTTCCACGCCGTTTTCTGAAAAACTGAGCGACAAGGTTTCTCCAGCGTAAAGAATGCCATCCACTTTTTGTTCTTTCAATAAGGATAATGCGGTCTGTTCGTCGGTATAAGTCACTGCAAACAGCGGTTCTTTCTCGGATTCCAGATTGTCTAATACTGTGTGCAAGACTGGCTGTTCCGTTGTTTCGACCACTGCCATGGGAATGGTCGAAAAGAGCGTTGTTTTTTCATAGATACTCCCGAATGCGATTTTGAAAAATGTTGCAAGGACGATGGGAAACAGAATCAACCAGAATAATACATCCTTTACCCGCAAGCCACTCAACACCTCATATTTTAAATTATGCCAGAACATCGTTTCATCCCTCCTGATCCCGTAACGCTTTTCCAGTAATCTCCAGAAAGACATCATTCAAAGTCGGTAGGGTCGTATAAACTCGACCAATTGCAATTTGCTGCTCCTGCAAAATGTGCAGAACATCTACCAGATTATGCATACCGCCAGAACAGTAAACTTTTAATTCTTCCTGTTCATAAGTTGCCTGATAAATGTGTTCCAACGCCTTTATGGATTGCAAGATGCTTTCCGGCAGCAGGGGGACTTCAATGGTAATCGTTTCGGTATTCTTGATGATCTGCTTGAGTTCTTCCTTTGTCCCCTCTGCGATTTTCTTTCCCTGATCCATAATCGCAATGCGTGTACAAATCTGCTCAACTTCCTCCATATAATGCGAGGTGTAAATAATTGTCGCCCCGTTTGCATTCAACTTTTGAATGCCCTCTAAAATTTGATTTCGGCTCTGTGGGTCAACCGCAACGGTTGGTTCATCCAAAATAATCAGCTTTGGTTTGTGTGCAATGCCACAGGCAATATTTAATCGTCGCAGCAAACCTCCAGAAAGCTTTTTCGGGTAAAATTTCAGAAATTTTTCCAGTCCGGTGAAATGAACCGCGTCCATGACATACTGTTTTCGAGTTGCCTTATCCCGAATATATAGCCCACAAAAATAATCGATGTTTTCATAGACGGTCAACTCCTGAAAAACTGCCACATTCTGCATAATCACACCGATTTGCCGCTTGATGTCGTATTGAACTGGCGACATCTCTTTTCCAAAAATCTCAATCTTGCCTTTGTCAAACGAAAGCAGAGAAAGCAGACAATTGATTGTCGTCGTCTTTCCAGAGCCGTTCGGCCCTAATAATCCGAAAATCTCCCCCTCGCGAATCTCCAGTGAAAAATGATCCAGTGCAATGAGTTCCTTGTATCGCTTGACCAGATTGTCAATTTTTACAACAACTTGTTCCATATTTATCCCTCCGAATGGCTGTGAATGGTTTATAACCTTATTATAAATCCAATTCAACAAAAAAGGAAGTGTCAAATGTCATCAGTTTTGATGACAAATGTCACTTCCTTTTCAAAGGCATCTCAAATAGAATTATTCTTCCACCTGTGCAGCCAAATCGTTCAGCACTTCTCCGGCAACGATCAACCCTACAACAGACGGAACAAACGCAGTTGAACCCGGAATATCTCTCCGAACGGTACATTTCCGAACCGTTCCCGGCGGACAAACGCACTGTGTCCGGCAAGAATTTTCCGAATCATCCAACGGGCGGCGAGGCTGTTCTTCGGAATAAACGACTTTTAAGCTTTTAATGCCACGTTTCCGCAAAGCATTCCGCATGACTCTTGCCAGCGGACACATTTTTGTTTCATAGATGTCTGCAACCCGAAAAGCAGTAGGATCTAATTTGTTTCCAGCTCCCATTGCAGAAATCACTGGAACACCTGCATTTTTTGCTTGCTGAATGATTTCCAGCTTTCCGGTTACGGTATCAATTGCATCAATGACATAGTCATACTGCCGAAAATCAAACTGGTCAGCCGTTTCCGGCAAATAAAAGCACTTATGCCGATGTACCACCGTGGATGGGCAAATGTCTTGAATCCGTTCCGCAGCAGCATCTACTTTATACTTGCCGACGGTGCTCCGCAGGGCAAACAGCTGCCGGTTCAGGTTCGTAATACAAACTTTATCATCATCAATCAAATCCAGCGTACCAATGCCGCTGCGTGCCAACGCTTCTACCGCATAACCGCCAACACCGCCGATGCCAAACACAGCAACCCGGCTCTTTTGAAAATGCTCCATGACAGCTTTCCCATAGAGCAATTCTGTTCTCGAAAATTGATTTAACAAGGGTGGAATCCTCCTCCGATCAACGGGATTTTCTTTGATTATAGCATATTTTTCTGGAACTTGCAAGGATTTTATCCGACAAAAAACGGGCAGGGTTGCAGTTCCCTGCTCGTTTTTCTCATAAACATCGCTAACTTACAGCAATCCTTCCTGTTCCAATGCCTGCTGCAAATCTGCAATAATATCTTCTGCATCTTCAATGCCGACACTGAACCGGAAAAATCCATCATGAAAGGCTTCCGGATAGAGATCCTGCCGCTCATCATTTTCGCCCAAAAAGACAATCAAACTTTCATCATGTCCCAGAGAAACTGCCGAGGTAATCACGTTCAAGTGACTGACAAAACGGTTATGGGTGTCATGGTCTGCTTTCAATCCAAACGACAAAACACCACCATATCCGGGCTGCATCTGCTTCTTTGCAATTTCATGACCGGGGTCATCTTCCAATCCCGGATAGGCAACAAACCGTACACCCGGAACGGTTTTCAAGTAGTTTGCCACTTTCATTGCATTTTCGTTGTGCTGTTTCATTCGCAGCGGCAGCGTTACAGAACCACGCATAATCAACCATGCATTGAATGGGCTGATGGTTGCCCCTAAGTTGACCTGTGACTGTGCACGAATCAAATCCAAATATTCTTTCTTGCCGATGATTGCTCCGCCCATCGCATCGCCGTGTCCATTGATGTATTTGGTTAAGCTCTCAATGGTGAAATCTGCTCCCAGTTCGATCGGTCGCTGGTTATACGGAGAAGCAAATGTGTTATCTACCGACAGTAAAATGCCGTGTTCATGGGCAATTTCTGCAATCGCACGAATATCGGAAACTGTCAGGGTTGGATTTCCCGGCGTTTCAATGTGAATCAGTTTCGTATTTGGACGAATCGCCTTGCGAATCGCATCCAAATCAGAAGTATCCACAATGGTGGTTTCCACCTGAAATTTGTTGTTGAACAGTTCATTCAGCAGCCGATAAACGGCGATATAAGTGACACTGGAAAAAATAACATGGTCACCGCTTTGCAGCAGAGCAAAAAACAATCCGGACAGGGCAGCAACACCGCTTGCCAATACGATGCAGTCTTCTCCGCCCTCTAACGATGCAAGCTTTTCCTGCAAGTATTGCTGGTTTGAGCCACCGTTTCTGGTATACAAATTCTTTCCGGCACTGCTCCAGTTTAAATCGCTTGGGTCATATGGCAATTCATAGCTATTTGCCATGGTAATCGGGCGTTTAATTGCTCCGGTTTCTGCATCCACATCATTTCCGGTGTGTACTGCCCGTGTCTGAAAGCCATATTCTGTGCCATAAGTTCGCTTTCCCATTTTCTTCACCGCTCCTCTGTTTTTTGCAGAAATTGCCATGCGGATTCGCATGGCAATTCTTGTTTCTGTTCCATGGTTGGTTTGCTTCCTTATTGTGGGAAAATAACCTTTCTGTAAGTATCAAACCGCACCCATTTTGCAAAGAACGCTGTCTGGTCAGCTTCATTGGTTGCAGCATATTCCTGTAAGAACTGCTGTACCTGTTCGTTAGAATCTGCCAATACGGCAAAGCCTCTGCCATTGATGACCGGAACATGGTCATAAACATAATCTGCTGCCGGCAAAATAGCAGTGATTTTCTTATTCCGAACCCGTACAGCAATCTGATCCCGCAAAACGATAATATCAAAGCTATCCGGATACTGGTAACTTTCTCCGCTAACCGGAATTTCATCGCCAACGGTATAAGTCCGGTTGACTGGCTGATATTTTAAGACATTCAAGCTGCTGGTATCATAATAAAATTCTTCAAAAATATCGCCTCTTGCGGTCAAATCATTCAGACGGAAGGATGCCTTTTCTGTACCGTTTGTCACCTTTTCTGCAACTGCTTCTACAACGCCGCATGCAGAAGTCATATTGGTTACACGGTCAATCAAAATCAGTTCACCGAGTGTCTTATGCTTTGCGAACAAATCTACAACAATGCCTTCTGTCAGCAACAGTTCGCAGACGGCAATTTCATTCTTATGTAAAGAATCCTTTGTAACGTGTTCGCCCGTATTGACATCAATTGCATACTGAATATGTGTCAGAATGCCCGGAATGGTTTTTGTCCCCAGCTTTACCAGATAGTCTTTTCCGATTGCCAGTTCTTCATCATCCATCCACAGGAGCGAAACTGTCAGCTTCTTATAAACGCCAATATCTGTATTTTTCACCAGTACGCAGCCACGGGAAACATCCACTTCCCGGTCTAAAGTAATGGTAACTGGCTGTCCCTGCTTTGCGGAAGTTGCTTCTTTGTCTGTCACGAGAATGCCCTTAACAGTTGCAGTTTCATTGCTCGGCAAGGTGGTAATGGCATCGCCTACAGAAATGCTGCCAGATTCAATTTGTCCCTGGAATCCACGGAATGTATAGTCTGGACGGCAAACACGCTGTACTGGCATATAGAAGCCTTCTTCGGTATCCGATGCAATGTCAACAGTTTCCAGATATTCCAGCAGCGGCTTTCCAGTATACCACGGAATGTTTTCCGAATGGGTGGTAACATTGTCGCCCTCTGTTGCAGAAAGCGGAATAATCGTAATGTTTTCCAGTCCCAGTTCCTGCTTCAGGGCATCAATCTGTGCAACGATTTCGTTGAAACGGGATTCACTGTAGTTTACCAAGTCCATCTTGTTTACAGCAAAGACAAAGTACCGAATGCCCATCAGTTTGCAGATTCTTGCGTGTCGTCTGGTCTGTACCAAAACGCCCTGAGAAGCGTCAATCAAAATGACTGCCAAATCCGCAAACGATGCACCAACTGCCATGTTTCTGGTATATTCTTCATGACCTGGTGTGTCTGCAACGATAAAGCTGCGGTTGTCAGTTGTAAAATACCGATATGCAACGTCAATCGTAATGCCCTGTTCCCGTTCTGCCATCAAGCCATCCAGCAACAGCGAATAGTCAATCTTACCGCTCCGGCTGCCGACCTTGCTGTCCAGTTCCAGAGCCTTTTCCTGGTCTGCATACAGCAGCTTTGCATCATAGAGAATATGTCCGATCAGTGTGGACTTTCCATCGTCTACACTGCCGCAAGTGATAAATTTCAATAAGCCTTTCATTAAAAATATCCCTCCCGCTTTCTACGTTCCATGCTGCCGGCTGCTTCGTTGTCAATGACTCTGGAGGTTCGTTCGGAAGATACAGAGCTTAACGTTTCTTCAATGATTTCATCCAGTGTGGTTGCAGTCGACTCAATGCCACCTGTCAGCGGATAGCAGCCCAATGTCCGGAACCGTACCGACTTCATCTGCGGAACTTCGCCGTCTTTCAACGGGAACCGGTCATCGTCTACCATAATCAAATTTCCGTCCCGTTCTACGACTGGACGTTCTGCTGCAAAGTACAGCGGTACAATTTCAATCTTTTCCCGTTGAATGTACTGCCAGATATCCTTTTCTGTCCAGTTTGAAATCGGGAACACCCGAATGCTTTCACCCTTCTTGATCTTGGTATTATAGAGCTTCCACATTTCCGGACGCTGGTTTTTCGGATCCCATGCCTGTGCTTCATTCCGGAAAGAGAAAATCCGTTCCTTTGCACGGGACTTTTCTTCATCACGTCTGCCGCCGCCAAATGCTGCGGTAAACCCATATTTTGTAAGAGCCTGCTTTAATGCCTGTGTCTTCATAATATCGGTATAAGCAGAGCCGTGGTCAAACGGGTTAATGCCCTGCTTGACACCGTCCTGATTGATGTATTCCAGCATTTCAATGCCCTTTTCCTTGGCAATCCGGTCACGAAATGCAATCATTTCCTTGAACTTCCAAGTGGTGTTGACATGTAAAAACGGGAACGGCGGCTTTTCCGGATAGAATGCTTTCATGGCAAGATGCAGCATTACAGAGCTGTCCTTACCGATGGAATACAGCATAACTGGCTTCTCACATTCTGCGGCAACCTCTCGGATAATATAAATCGCTTCCGCCTCTAATTCATCCAGATGCGAAAATTCGCTCATGTGACTTCCCTCCTATTTAATATTGATTCGATTCCTTTTGATTTACACGGATTTCTGTGGTCGTACCGTCTGTGCGTTCCACAATCCAGCGTAAAATATCGCCTTCTTTTTCAGTATGTACCAAACTGCCCATACCGCCCATATCTGCCCCCAGATAAAACCGAATAGCATGCACGGGGCATTCTTTCAGGCAAGACGTACATCCCCAACAATCCTTGGGGTATTTGATAAATGCTTTCCGGTCTGCATTCAGGTGAATCAGTGTTCCCGGACAAACATCATGACATTTTCCGCATCCAATGCAGGCATTTTGATCAATGGCAATGCTCATAGGTTTGTCCTCCTTCCACCAAATCCCGGAAAATGATTTTCAATTCGCCGTTTTCCAATTTGGAATTGACGTATTTTCTCCAATGCACATCGTCTTTTTCCGGATAATCCAGATTTTCTGCGAAGCTGTGCCAACGGGTTTCCTGTCGAGCCTTTAAGTGTGCAATCACACTGCGACAGACCACCAGCCGTTCCCGCAGTTCATAGATGTACATCAGTTCCTGAAAATCATCTGCGTGCAGCTGTTCAGAAAGCTGCATCAGCTGTACAATCTTTTCATCTGCAATCTGCAATTGCTTTTCATTGAACCGATAATTTGTTTTAATGCCGCCTGCATAGGCATCCATCACCGTCTGCATCGCTTCTTCCAGCTGTTCTGTTGTAAAGCGAGAACCGCTCTGCGTCAGGAATCGCTGTACTTCTTCAGCATGTTCAGTCACGGAAGATTCTGCAATTGGAGCAGCAGTATGCTGCTTTAAAAATTCCAGTGCAGAGAATGCGGCAATTTCGCCCTCTGCCAATGCACCTGTTACATATTTCTGTGGGCATCCGCCGGCGACATCTCCAGCTGCAAACAAACCGGTAACGGTCGTTGCCCGATGGGTATCCACCCAGTAACCGCTTGCAGTATGTCCGCCAACAATATACGGCTCTGTTCCTTCAATTTCAACATTCTGCTGAGAGGGATTCTTTCCGCTCTCAATCCACTTCAACGTCTGAGAAGGTGCCATATTCAGATACGCTTTCAGCAAGGATTCATCCTGTTCTGGTGTAATTCCTTCTGTCCGCAAATAACATGGGCCTCTGCCTTCCACATTCTCATTTACCGTTCCATAGACTCGTTCGGAAGTCGTCAAACCATACTTGGTTTCATAAACTTCTCCATGAGAATTGATTTGCTTGGCACCGACACCTTGTGCCAGTGTTCCAGTTGGTGCAATGGTATCTTTACAACGCAGGGCAATAAACCGCATTTCAAAGGTGGTCATTTCTGCCCCTGCACGAATGCCCATTGCATAACCTGCTCCGGTATTAAACGGCGGATACCACATCTTGTGGCGAGAAAATCCCGGATTATTCGGCTTATATAAGCCAGCTGCTCCACCAGTCGCAATCAAAACTGCATTGGCTTCGATGACATAAAACGTATCATTTTCAATGCCGATTCCAAATGCTCCGCAAATGCGATTGTCTTTGACTGCAAAATCAACAATATTAACCCGATTCAAAACCGTGGTATTTGGCAGAGCAGAAACTGCATCTGCCAAAATCGGCTTAATATTTTCCCCGTTGATTTTTAAGTTTCGGTTGCCACGGGTGACATAGTTTCCGTCTGCATCTTTCAGCAGAACTAACCCCAAATCTTCCAGCTTTGCGGTTACGGCATTCAACCGCTCCGACATGGTCAGCAGCAAATCTTCCCGTACAATTCCGTCTGCATCTTTCTTTGTATAGTCCACATAATCCTGCGGAACTCTGCCCTTTGTGATATAGGCATTTAACGCATTCACGCCAGCTGCGAGGCAGCCGCTGCGTTTAATATGTGCCTTTTCACAAATCAAAACAGAAACAGCAGCGTTTTGTTCCGCAATGGTCAATGCTGCATAGCAGCCAGCTGTACCGCCGCCAATCACCAGGACATCCGTTTGCAATCGTTCTGTTTTCACGGTATCACCCATTTCCTTTTCTGAAATACTGTTCAATCGACTGCACGCAGTTTGCACCGTCTGCAACCGCTGTTACAACCTGCCGCAGCGGTGTTGTCCGCACATCTCCAGCGGCAAACACACCCGGTGTTGAAGTAACGCCGGTTTCGTCTGCGAGGATATAGCCGCTCTCATCCAACTTGCACAGATCTCCAAGAAAATCTGTATTTGGAATTGATCCGATTGCAACAAAGACACCATCCACCGGCAGCGTTTTCGATGCTCCGTTTTGCAGCAGTTCCAAATGATCGACTCGCTTTTCTCCCAGAACAGCAGTCGGTACGGCATCCAATACCAGTTCGATTGCTGCATTCTGCTGAACAGCGGTCTGCAATGCCTGATTTGCACGGAATTCCTGCCGACGATGCACCAGATATACTTTCTTTGCCATTCTGGAAAGATACATGGCATCGCCCAGTGCAGTATCTCCGCCACCAATCACTGCAACGGTTTTATCTTTATAGAATGCTCCGTCACACGTTGCACAGTAAGAAACGCCTTGCAGTGTTCCGCCCGGCACATCTAATTTGCGGTAAGATGTTCCGGAAGCACAGAGAATCGTACGGCTTTGCAGCGGTTCTCCCTCTTTACAGAAAACAGTAAAACCATCTGCGGTTCGTTCGATGTGGTCTACTTCCACATTCTCAAACTTTGCACCCAACTGCTCTGCGTGTTCCCGAAACTTTTCGCCCAGCGTATAGCCATCAATGCCCGGAAGCCCCGGATAATTATCTACCTGTTCACTGACTGCAATCTGTCCGCTGCCCAGATAATCTTTTTCCAGTACCACTGCTGTCAACTGTGCCCGACTGGCATAGATGGCAGCGGTTAACCCAGCAGGTCCACTGCCGATGATGATGATGTCATACATAATATTATTTACTCCTCAATAACCAGCGGTTCCTTCTCCGCATCATCGCCCTCAATATGGAACGAATTGAGTACCGGCTGCTCCAATTCCATCAGAGAAAGAATCATATAACTTGCGGTTTTATCATATGCTAACCGCTTGTCTTCCTGCGATGGACGGGATGGCGATTCCGGATGAGAATGCCAGTTGCCCAGTGGAACCAGACCGTTTGCACGCATATCCTTGATGGCTGCGAGCTGTTCCTTCGGGTCTAACGAAAAATGTTCGTTGGAATGGTCGATATTGGTGAGCAGATACACCTTTTGAATGTGCTTGTCTGCTCCATCCTTGACACCTGCAATCAAACCGCACGCTTCATTCGGCAGTTCTTTCTTTGCGTGTGCCAGAATTTTTTCAAAATCTGCTTTTTTCAGTGTAATCATAATCCTACCCCATCACATTCAGCCTGTTCGTAGTCAATTAACTTGGTGATTGTTGGGTGCTTTCCGCAAACCGGGCAATTATCCGTGTTATGCGGCAGCTTTACCTTCCGGAAATCCATGGTCAGTGCATCATAGGTCAACAGATAGCCGGTCAGCAGATCGCCAACGCCAACAATGTACTTGATGGCTTCCATTGCCTGTAAGCTGCCAATGACACCGCCCATTGCACCAACAACGCCAGCCTGCTTGCAGGTCGGAACAGCATCCTTCGGAGGCGGATTCTTGAAAACGCAACGATAGCAAGGACCTTCTCCCGGTACATAAGTCATCAGCTGACCCTTAAACCGAATGATTCCGGCATGAGAGAACGGCTTCTTTGCCATTACGCAAGCGTCATTGATCAAGAACTTTGCTGGGAAGTTGTCTGTTCCATCAATGATGAAATCATAGTCCTGAATCAGTTCCATGATATTTTCACTGGTAACGAATGTGTGGTATGTAATGACCTTAACATCCGGATTCATGGCTTCCATGGTTTCCTTTGCAGATTCTACCTTCGGCTTTCCAACATCTTTGGTTGCGTGGATGATTTGCCGCTGCAGGTTGGACAGATCCACTTCATCTGCATCGGCAATGCCAATCGTACCAACACCAGCAGCTGCCAGATACATCGCAACCGGTGCACCCAGTCCGCCAGCACCGATAATCAGAACTTTCGCATTCAGGAGCTTCTTCTGTCCCTTTACGCCAATTTCTTTTAAGATAATATGACGGGAATACCGCTCTAACTGTTCATTTGTAAATGCCATTACTGACCGCCTCCCATGAAATACAGAAATTCAACATTGTCGCCGTCTTTCAGAACGGTGGTTTCAAATGTTCCGCTTTCTACAAAGTCATCATTGATGGTCACGGTAACATACTGCGGGGTTTCTACCTTTTCCTGTTCAATCAGCTGTGCAACGGTCAGACCGTCTGCAACTTCCTTTGTAACGCCTGCAACTGTAATTTTCATGATAACATAACTCCTTATGAATTTATTTTTTCAGAGAATCAATGACTTCTGTCAATTCTGCTTTTTTTACCAAACCTCTCAGACGGGCAACTTCTGCACCGTTCTGGAAAAAGACAAGGGTCGGGGCTGCCTGTACGGCATACTGTTCTGCCAGTTCTGCATCAAAGTTGATGTTGACTTTTACCACTTTCAACCCGTCCGGGTCAGCAGCTGCCACTTCTGAGAGCAGCGGTGCAATCCGCTTGCATGGAACGCAACTGTCAGAATAAAAATCCACCAGAACCAATCCCTCTGCCTGCAATACTTCTGCCGCAAAGGTTTCCGCATTTACACGAACTGCCATTTAATCACCAACCTTCTTGACGATCAGGTTATAAGTACCGTCTTCGTTGTCGATCAGCTTCAGAATCTTGTGACCTTCTTCTTTGATGCTTCTCGGTACATTCTGTACCGGTTCGCCGTCGTTCATCTTAATGGAAAGCACCTGACCGTCGTCCAGTTCTTCCAGTGCAACTTTTGCCTTTACAAATGTAACGGGGCAAACGACATCGGTGATATCCACGGTATCGTCAATTACAAAATCAGCCATTTTTTACTACCTCCTGAATCAAATTTTCAAAGGATTCTCTGCCAACCCGATCCAAAGTGAACTTAAACCGTTCGCCTGGCTTTGCATGGTCTGCAAAGAATTGAATGGTTGCATCGCAAACTTTCAGCAATGTTTCCTTATCCGGCAGGAATGGAATAATTGCTTCGCCCTTGCTGATGCTGTTGCCGAACAACCCGCCAAAGGAAACGATATAACCATGTACCGTATCCCAAGCTTCGGTTGGACAGGCTTTATAACAACGTCCGCAGAAATTACACTTGCTTTCATCTACGGAAATCTTTCCATCTTCTAAGGTAATTGCATTGCTTCGGCATGCCTTTACGCAGACACCGCACTGAATGCAATCTTCTTCTCGCCAGCTGACTTGAATGCCGCCCTTGATGCCAAGGTCATTTTCTTCGGACTTCAAGCAGTTGTTCTGGCAACCAGTAATGCCAAACTTGAACTTATGCGGTAATTCTCTTGCAAAATACCGGTCATCCAGCTCTTTCGCCAGTGCATAAGTATCAATACAGCCACTCGGGCAAATGGCTTCGCCCTGACAAGCGGTAATGGTTCGAACTCTCGGACCACAAACGCCCGGTTCGACACCGCCCTCGCTCAATGCTTTCTTTACTTCTTCAATCTGTTCCAACTTGACAAACGGAATTTCTACGCTCTGTCGAGAAGTCAGATGAATGTGTCCATCGCCAAATTTTTCAGCGACTTCTGCGATTTTTGCAAGCTGTGTTGCTGTTAAATTTCCACCTACAACACGCAAACGCAGGGAAAAATGATTTTTTTGTTTTTGCCGCATGAATCCGCCTTTTTTTAAGGTTGCGTAATCCACTGCCATAATTTTTTCACTCCTTGCTTTGATCTATCGCCTGTGCAAAATCAGCAATCAAGTCGTTAATATCTTCAATTCCGACGCTAATCCGAATGCTGTCGTCATAAACGCCTGCACTCGCTTTCTGCTGTTCGGAACTATGTGTATAAATCGTACTTGCCGGATGGATGACCAGCGTCCGTACATCCCCGATATTCGTTGCATTGACAGCATATTTCAGGGCATTGATGAGTTTGAATGCCTTTTCCTTGCTGCCTGCCCGTAAGGTCAAGATTGCACCGCCTTTTCCGCCGAACTGTGTCTGTACCAAATCATAGTACGGACTACTCTTCAATGCCGGATAATTGACGGTTACATCATCCCGACTTTCCAGATATTCTGCCAGCTGCTTGGCGTTGCTACAGATGCGTTCCATCCGCAAGCCCAGCGTTTCCAGCCCAACCGTATTCATGAATGCATTCATCGGAGCTAAACAGCTGCCGAAGTTTCTCCAGATACCGTTCCGCAATTTTGCCAGATAAGCAAACTTGCCATATTTTTTATATTCTGCAAAGCTGTGATACCGTTCTGGATTCCAGTGGAAGTTCCCACTGTCAATGATGACACCGCTAATGGAATTACCGCCACCGTTGATATACTTAGAAGAAGAATGTACAATGACATCTGCACCAAAATCAAAGGTATGCAGCAGATACGGTGTTGCGGTCGTGCTGTCGATAATCAGCGGAACACCATGTTCATGAACCAAAGAGGATACTTTCTTTAAATCCACAACATCCAGCTTTGGGTTCCCAATCAATTCTGTAAAGACAACTTTTGTCTTTTCGTTGAGCAGCGGTGCAACGGCTTCCGCAGTCACACTCTCTACAAAATGCGTTGTAATGCCGAACGCTTTCAGGTCACCGAACAAATCAATCGTTCCGCCAAATAAGCCCGAACCGGCAATGACTTCATCGCCAGCTTCCAGAATGTTCAGCAATGCCATTGTGACAGCTGCCATTCCAGAAGAACAAGCCACTGCTCCGATGCCCTTTTCCATAGAAGCAACTCTTCGTTCAAAGGCATCTACGGTCGGATTGCTGATTCTGGTATATGCAAATCCGGCTGCTTTATTATTAAACACTTTTTCCAGCTGCTCTGCGGATGACTGTGCAAAGGCACTGACCTGATAAATCGGGGGAATGGTTGCACCATTCTGTGTGTCGCTGTCAAATTGCTGATGCAGCAATGCGGTATTAAATTCCATTGTACCACGCTCCAACTGGTCTTTCTTTTATTTTTTGTATATTTTTTACGATTATTGATTAAATATAATACATCGGGCCTTCTGTATCGGAAAGAAAGGTTCGATATTGTTCCATCATGTCAGAAATGGTAATGCTGTCACAAAATTTCCGAAGATAAGTGGTCATCGGATTCCAAAGCTGATGGCTCACAATTGTTTTCAAGGGTGTTTCGGATTCTTCCTGAAAATGAACATCTGCCAATACTGTTACATCCAACGCATCAATCACCGTTCGCAATGAGATTTCTTTCGCCGGACGAGTCAGTACATAACCGCCCTTGAAGCCTTTCGTGCTTCGCACCAGATTGGATTGCCGCAGCACCATGAGAATCTGTTCCAGATATTTCATTGAGAGATCCTGCCGACTGGAAATACTGCTGACCGTCACCGGCTTTCCCTCTGATTGATGCATCGCAATATCCGTCAATGCTAAGATTCCGCATTCAACTCGAGTGGAAACTTTCACTCGACAGCACCTCCTTTCTAACGATGGAATATCAATGACTTATTCAGAAAACAAAGTGGTAGAATAATAACGGTCACCACTATCCGGCAACAGTGCCACGATGGTCTTGCCCTTATTTTCCGGACGCTTTGCCAGTTCCAATGCTGCCTGTAATGCAGCACCGGAAGAAATGCCGACCAAAATTCCTTCGTGCTTTGCCAGTTCCTTGGCGGTTGTAAATGCATCGTCATTCTGAATCTTAATGATTTCATCATAAACGCCAGTGTTCAATGTTTTTGGAACAAATCCTGCTCCAATGCCCTGAATCTTATGCGGGCCTGGCTTTTCTCCAGAGAGTACAGCAGAGGTTTCCGGTTCTACAGCAACAATCTTTACATTCGGATTCTGTGATTTCAGATATTCTCCAACACCGGTAATCGTACCGCCTGTACCAACACCTGCTACGAAATAATCGACCTTACCATCGGTATCTCTCCAGATTTCCGGGCCTGTTGTCTTGCGGTGTGCTTCTGGATTTGCTGGGTTTTCAAATTGTCCCGGAATGAAACTGTTCGGAATTTCTTCTGCAAGTTCCTTTGCCTTGGCAATTGCACCCTTCATACCCTTTGCACCTTCTGTCAGAACGATTTCTGCACCGTATGCTTTCAGGATGTTTCTCCGTTCCACGCTCATGGTTTCCGGCATTGTCAAAATTACCCGATAGCCCTTTGCTGCTGCAATGGCAGCCAGACCAATTCCGGTATTTCCAGAGGTCGGTTCAATGATTACAGAACCAGTATGCAGCTTTCCGCTCTGTTCTGCATCTTCCAGCATGGATTTTGCAATCCGGTCTTTTACGCTGCCGGCTGGGTTCAGATATTCCAGCTTGATCAGCAATGTTGCCTGCAAATCATGTGCCTGTTCCAGATTGACCGCTTCAACCAGCGGTGTGTTTCCAATCAGTTCAATTGTACCCTTATAAATGTTTGCCATGATAATACCCTCCATCAAGATTTTTGACTGTTTGCCAAATATTTTTTACAATGATTAAATAACAACGGAGTTTTCCTGCAACGACTGGTTCTCCAGCAAATACGCTTTATCCCCAACCGTTACAAAAATCCGATATAAGAACACATCCACGGTTTCGCCAACAAAAATGCGATTCTCTTCCAAATCACGTTTTGCCAGCAGAACGGTGTCATTCACCCGCACTCGCAATTCCATCTTATCACCACGGAATGAAACATGTTCCACAACGCCCTTGGAAGCAGAACTCCGATATTTCTGTACTTCGTTTTTCTTTGTAATCTTTACAAACTCTGGACGTACAATTGCCTTTTCTGCTCCTTCGATTTTTTCGAAGGTGTGGAATGCCTGATAATCTTCGATAATAGAAGTCTGCCCAAAAAAGGAAGCGGTAAACGCTGTCTGCGGTTTTTGATAAACATCCAACGGCGTTCCCATCTGTTCGATTCTGCCCTTGTTGGTGATGATGATTTCATCCGCCACTTCAATGGCTTCATCTTGGTCGTGTGTGACGAAGATGCTCGTTACACCCAACTGTTCAATCATTTCCTTGAGCCAGCTTCTCAGTTCCTGCCGTACCTTTGCGTCAATCGCTGCAAACGGTTCATCCAATAACAGCAACTGTGGATTTGGTGCTAATGCACGAGCAAATGCAACTCTCTGCCGCTGTCCACCGGATAACTGACTGGGATACCGTTTATCCAGGCCCTTTAATCCAATCAGTTCAATCAGTTCTTTGACCCGCTTATCAATTGTCTTTTTATCGACTTTCTGGACTTTCAAACCAAAAGCGATGTTATCATAAACCGTCATATAACGGAACAACGCATAGTTCTGAAAAACAAATCCAATGCCTCGCTTACTTGCCGGAACATCATTGACCACTTTACCGTCAATGATAATTTCGCCGCTATCTGGCTGTTCCAATCCAGCAATCATTCGCAGGATGGTGGTTTTTCCGCTGCCGCTCGGCCCCAGTAAACCAATCAGTTTCCCTTTTTCAATTCCAAAGCTGACATGATCAGAGGCTTTGTAGTTGTTAAAATGCTTGTTGATATCTTTTAATTCCACATACATATCATGATACCTTCTTTCCCCTGTATTCAATCACGCTTCGGATAATTAAAATTACAATTGCCATCAATACCAAAATCGAAGAAACTGCAAACGCTGGTACATACTGAAACTCATTGAACAAAATCTCTACGTGCAACGGTAAGGTGTTTGTCTTTCCTCTGAGGTGTCCAGACAAAACAGAAACTGCTCCGAATTCCCCCATGGCTCTTGCTGCACAAAGAACAACGCCATAAAGAAATGCCCATTTGATATGCGGAAATGTAACTCGACGAAAAATCGTCAAACCCTTTGCTCCCATCAGAGCCGCTGCTTCTTCTTCATCCGTTCCCTGCGATTCCAAAACCGGAATCAATTCTCTGGAGATGAACGGGAATGTGACAAAAATTGTTGCCAGCACAATGCCCGGAACAGCAAAGACTACCTGAATGCCAAGCTGTTGTAAGTACGGATACAGGAAACTTTGTCTGCCGAATGTCAAAACAAAAATCAAACCGGCAATGACTGGAGAAATGGTAACTGGTACATCAATTAAAGTCGTCAGCAGTTTCTTTCCTTTAAAATGGAACTTTGTAACTGCCCATGCGGCAAATACACCGAAAATCGTATTAATCAGCACCGCACAAATCGTTGCTTCCAATGTTAAGAAAATCGCCTTGATTGTGTAGCGGTCTGTAACTGCTTTCAGGTAGGTTTCCCAGCCGCTCCGCAACGCTTCCGAAATGACGGTAATCAGCGGCAGCAGCAACATGACAATCAGAAACAATGCACTGATGCCAATCAGCAACCATTTGACTACTTTTGAACCAACTGTTTCTTCATGCATAATTAAGAACCTCCTTTCAACTTTTTACTGCTTCTTGCCTGTACCCAGTTGCTCAGGAACAGAATCAAGAATGCAACGATTAACATTACCAATGCAATTGCGGTTGCACTTGCATAGTCATATTCTTGCAACTCTGACATGATAATCAATGGTGTAATCTCTGTTTGAAACGGCTGATTGCCGGCGATAAATACGACGCTGCCGTATTCTCCAAGGCATCTGCCGAATGCCAAACCAAAACCGGTAATGACTGCCGGACGAATTTCCGGAAATACCACGCTCCAGAAAATCTTTGTTCGACTTGCTCCTAAAACGCCAGCCGCTTCTTCATAAGACGGGTCTAACTTTTCCAACACCGGCTGTACCGTTCGGACAACAAATGGAATTCCGATGAAAATCAATGCAAATGTAATACCAACTCTTGTATAAGCAATGTGAATGCCAAATCTTGCAAAGAACTTACCAATCAAACCCGTGTCAGCCGTTAAAGAAGTCAATGCAATGCCAGCAACAGCGGTTGGTAATGCAAAAGGCAGCTCAATCATACCATCCAAAATGCGTTTCAATGGGAATTTGTATCGCACCAGCACCCACGCTAAAATCACACCCATCACTGCATTGATTGCAGAGGCAATAAACGCAGTCAGCAGACTGACACGAAAGCTTGCCAACACTCTCGGACGGGTCAGGGTTTCTATAATTTCTGACGGACTGAGCTGTGCCGTGTAAACGACAAGCGATGCCAGCGGAATCAGTACCACAATACTTAAAATTGTGAGCGTAACGCCCATGGAAATCCCGAATCCCGGAATCACTCTTTTGCTCTTTTGTTTCATAACGACTCCCTACTTTTTATTTCTCATAAATTTTATCAAAAATACCGCCATCGGCGAAATGGGTTTTTTGTGCTTCCTCCCAACCGCCAAAGTCCTGAATGGTAACTAAGTTGACATTCAAATCAAATACATCTGCATATTCTTTCAAGATGTCCGGATTGGAAGGACGGTAATAATTGTCGCCTGCAATTCTCTGTGCCTCATCGGAATAGAGGTAAGAAAGATACTCCGTTGCAACTTCTCTTGTTCCTTTCCGGTCAACAACATCATCTACTACAGCAACGGAAGGCTGTGCCAGAATGCTAATGCTCGGTGTAACAATTTCATAATCATCTGGTGCATCCTTGATGGAAAGATACGCTTCATTTTCCCATGCCAGCAGGACATCACCCTGTCCATTTTCTACAAAGGTTGTCGTAGCACCTCTTGCACCGGAATCCAAAACCAATACATTCTGATAAAGCTTTTTCATGAAATCTTCTGTCTTTGCTTCATCATCGCCATATTCCTGTGTTGCATATGCCCAAGCGGCTAAGTAATTCCATCTTGCACCGCCGGAAGTTTTTGGATTCGGCGTAATGACACCAACGCCATCCTTTACTAAATCATCCCAATCCTGAATGTTTTTCGGATTCCCCTTGCGTACCAGGAAAACAATCGTGGACGTATATGGTGCACTGTCATCATCGAATTCAGAAATCCATCCATCATCAATCAATCCGGCATCCTGAATCGCATCCACATCATATTCCAGTGCCAAGGTTACGACATCTGCCTCTAACCCGTTGGCAACTTCCAATGCCTGTTTTCCAGAACCGCCATGGGACTGTGTGACTTCCACATCCTGCCCAGTCTTTTCTTTCCAATGCTTTGCAAAGAGTTCATTATAAGCGGTATACAATTCTCTGGTTGGGTCATACGATACATTTGTAATTTGTACTGTGTCCCCGTTGCTTGCAGAACCGCAACCGGTTGTCACCGATGCCAATAAAGCAGCGGATAAGGAAATGCCGATCACCTTTGTAATGGTTGTATGTTTCATAGAAAATAACCCTCTTTCTTCTTTTTCTGTTTTCTTTCGTTCGCATCAGAGGGTCAACATCGTGCCACCCCTCCGGCTACGCCAAACCATAAACCTTGCATATTCTGCAAACCTCCTTGCACATCTTCAATTCCTATCATTCCGATGTGTTTTGTATATTCGCTATTATACACCCCTTTTCTGGATTTGTCAATCCTTTTTCCGGTTTTCTCCCAAACGATTATAATTCCTATGGATTTACTAGGTTACATGGCAAAATTGCACAAAAAATCTGTTCTTTTCATCCGATTTCGGAAATTTTATGCCATAATTTGTAATTTATAGACATGAAAAAGCCCCCATTCTCAAAAAGAACGAGGGCTTTTCTGGAAAAATTCTGTTATTTTCTCTTATAGGTTCATCTGATACATCCATTCCTGTGCAACTTCTCCGGTTTTCGGATAGGTTCGGCTGCCATTTGCATCTACACAATGCATACCAATTCGTTCCATCACACGGGCTGAGGCAGGGTTGCGAGCATCACAACAGGCGAACAATTCTGTATAGGGCAACTGTTCCTTGACCCACTGCACAATTGCAAGGGCTGCTTCTGTTGCATAGCCATAGCCTTGTGCATCCTTCCGCAAAATCCAGCCCAGCATTCCTTGCGTATCACCCATATATTCTACGGTAATCGTTCCAATTAGCGTATCTTCTCGCAAAATGGCAAATTCATACGCTTCTGGGCATTGTTCCGTCCAAGCCTGTTCTGCGTGCTGAAGAAAAGCTTTGGTTTCAGATTCTGTTTCCTGCGGATAAAACAGCATATATCGAGTCAATTCTGCATCGGCTGCAAACTGTCGAAATGCGGAAAAGTCATTTGTTGTCAATGGTCGCAAAACCAATCGTTCTGTCTGTATTACTGGCATGTCATCTGCTCCTTTAATAGATTTTTGAAAAATAATTGCAAATGCTGCTGTGCATCTGCAAAGACAGCTGGACAAATTTCCGGAAAAGCTTCTCTTCCAAATGTCCGATGGTCAATATAATACGCATAGCTCAACTCAATCTGAGCCGCTTCTATTTGAGCATCTGCTCCATAGTGCTTTGTGAGGTAGCCACCTGCAAAGGGTTGATTTTCTGCAACTCGCAATTCTTCCTGCTCCAATAAAGTTTGTAAAGTTGTAGAATAGGCTGCCGAACAAGTCTGCCCGAATTGTGTTCCAATAATCGCATCGCTGCCAGTATCCATCCCATAGCTATGCAAATCCAAGAAATAAACTTTAGAAAACCGCTGTTTCTTTTCCGCTAATAATTGCTTCAACGCCTGATGATAGGCATCATAATAGCAGCGTTTCCGCTCCAAACGCACAACTTCTGTCAACGGTGCTGCATACATTGGTTCTCCGCTGGTTGTCGTTTCATAAATACAATTGGTCGTATAAGCATCTCCGATTTTCTGAAATGGCGGACGGTTCGGGTCAATCACATATCGAGATATTGGATTGACCAACACAGTTACACCCCATTCCACTAAAAATGCATAGAGTTGTGGCAAATACCAATCCATATTAGATAGGACTACATCGGGCAAAAGCGTTTCCTGCATCTCCCTTGTCAATTGTGTTCCGCTATGCGGTATAGAAACCACAAGCGGAAACGAATGATTTTCGGAATGATAGATGGTATATGGTTTTAAATTTGTTTCTTGTATCATATCGTTTTCCTTTTCTAAATGCTATTCTCATTATAACAAATCCAATTTTTTGTGTCAAGTATAGAAAAAAACAAACAGCAGAACGATTTTTCACGCTCTGCTGTTTGTTTGAAGGGGGTTTTTTATGAGAACTGCCGCTAATATTCGGCAAGGAGTTTTTTGTCCGTTTCTGCAACACGGAAACGGTAAGGTGGCGGATGCTTCCGCAATTCAGATTGGATTATAATCTCTTTCTGTGATTCTTATGATAATCTAGAAATGTGACAAATAGGTGTACAAATTCCGTATAGTTGCAGAAAATCCGATGAAAGCCAATTTCTTTTCCAACGCCATTGTTTTTATGAAAGCTTGGTGAAAGGTAGTTGTTCTATTTGTGATAAATGACGGTAAATTATGTAAAATTCATCTTTTTTCTTGACAAGTTGCACAAACATCGCTATAATAAGAGCAGAAGTTTCCCCCATCTCAAAGAAAGGAGCGGTTTTCTCATGAAATCCCAAAAGAAATGGATTGCAGCAATGTGCAGCATTCTACTCAGCAGTTCGATGCTGACACCAGCCGCCTTTGCAGTGGAAGTGCAGAGCAACGAAGAAATGATTTACACGTTTCTAACCGAGGAATTACAGCTGAACGCAGCCGTCGCCAGCGGCATCTTGGCAAATCTCTATCAGGAAAGCGGATTTGAACCAACTGCCTCTTGCATCGACTCCAATCACCAAATCAGCTATGGTATTTGTCAGTGGAATGGTGCTCGTTATGCAGATTTACAAGCGTTTTGCAGTGAAAATGGTTATGCGTATGATTCACTGGACGGACAGCTTGCCTATCTGGAAAACGATTTGCTGACTACATACGCACCCTATTATTATGATACACTGTTGAACGACTTTGAAAATTCGGAAGATGGTGCATATGAAGCAGCTTACTCTTGGGCAGCCATCTATGAAGTTTGCAGTACGCTGTATCGTTCTGGGCGGGCGGAGTTGGCGAGAGATGTCTTTTTCCCGTCTTATGAGTCCTATCTCCCACCGGAAGAATCTCCCTCTGACGTTGGCTCTGATTTCTATACCACCCTGCAAGTTGGAGATGACTCCAAAACGCTTTCTATCACTACAGAGAAACAGGTACAGTTTCAGACAGAATCCACGCCGACACAGTGGCACGTTTCCAAACAGGACGATGGCAGCTATTTTCTCATGCAGTCAGAAGGACGATACTATTTAAATGGGCAAACGGACTTGCTGACAGTATCAGAAGAGCCGAGCCGATGGTGGATTTACCAAACCGAAAACGGCTATGTGCTGCAAGATGCTGAAACGGAACAGGTCTTGCAGGATTCACTTGCTTTGCAAGATACAGACATTGAAACAGGCACTGCATTTTCCATGCATCCCCTGCAAGCCCCAGCAACAGCTCCGCTGACAGTAAAAACAGATACAACACAGGCAACTTTCCAATGGACTGCTGCCGCTGACACGGACAGCTATTCCCTTACCATCTGGAATGGAACGGATTCCACACAAACCCCACTGCAAAATGACAACTGTCTGCAAGGAAACTCTTTCCGGACAACACTCCCAGCTGGAACGTATACCGCTGTTCTGAAACAAATCAATGCAGCTGGTACAACCACTGGCGAACCGGTTACATTTACCATTACAGAACCAATTCTGAAAACCAAACGCAGCAAGACGGATGGTTTCCACTTTGACAAAGACAAGCAACTCCCATAAATAAAAATCGGCATCGTTTCAAACCATGCCGATTTTTTCTATTCCTATAAAACGCCCTCTAATTTTAACAGTGCAATCTTATTTTGCAGACCGCCACCGTATCCGGTTAATACTCCATTCGCTCCAATGACCCGATGACAGGGAACAATGATTCCAATCGGATTCCATCCAACTGCTCCGCCGACCGCCTGTGCAGATATGCGAGACATTCCCTTTTTCGCTGCAATCTGCTTTGCAATTGCACCATAAGTGGTTGTTTGACCATAGGGAATCGCTTTTAAACGTTCCATGACTTCTTGACGAAATGCGGTCAAGTGCAGCATTGTATAAGCTGGTGTAAAATCGGGCTGTTTGCCGGAAAAATAAAGGTCTAGCCAACATTCTGTTTCCTGAAAAATAGGCAGGTGCTGCCGGATTCCAGTTGTTGCATGCTTCTTTTCATCCGGTGAACCAACAAACCAAAGCCCTGTTAAAACGGTTCCATCACTGCACATCCGCAAATCTTGAAAAGCATCCGGTGTATGGTAATCCCACTGTATCATCGCTATTTCATCCCCTGCTCCCAATGTTTTTGTTCGAGAAAATCCATTGCCCATATAGTGGGAAATCATAAAGTCTACAGAACAAATTCCTGGCAACATTCTTTCCACACCATATTTCTTTGCAATGGTAATAAATCCGCAGCGGTGAATATCAATTTCAAAGCTGTTGTCGTCCAGGTTTCGATAAGTAATCAACCAGTCATTTTCTGGAAAATTCGGCTGATTTTGTCGTTGCAGATGCTGTTCTGCTTTTTTGCGGAATCCATTCAAATAGCTTTTTCCAACTGCGTGCAGCAATGGCTTCAGAACAGTCAGCAACATTTTTTCATTCATTTTCCATAGGTTTTCTGAATGTATCGCTTACTCCGCATCATCGTCAAGTGATAAATAAACGCCTGCATGAAACTTTCCTTTCTTATTGCCACATCTGCTGGAAGAATTCAATCTTTTCGCCCAGTGCACCCTTGCAGAAAGCAATCTTTGCAGAAAATGCTGGATTTCCACCGATGGCAACGGTTTTCGGCTCTATTAAAATCGGATAACCGCCAGCCCGCACCGCTGCAACACATGCTTCTACATCTTCTACCGCAAAGGCAAAATGTCGAATAACGCCTTGTCCCAGTTTTTCCGCTGTTTCATCTTGAAAAATCTCTACAATGCCTGCTCCCGTATCCAGCAAGATTCCCGTTTCCCATTCTGTCAAAACCGGAATCCGCAGCAATTCTGTATAAAATGCCCGTACTGCTGCATATTCTTCCGCATTGCTGCATTTCATAGAAATATGATGTATGCCCTGTATCATATCTGTATTCCTCCTGTTTTCTCAAAAGTTATATGGTTTACCAGATATTCCAACCGATTGCAATTAAGATAATCGGCAACAATACTAAAATCGTATTCCGGTGCATCTTTTTTCTGGCTCGTTTCCATTCTGCGGCGGACATGGCTTTGATTCTTGGTGTCCCCAACAGCGTCAGCATCACATCGGAAGCAATGTAAATAAAATATGCATTGATGATAAACAGGTAGAATGCACCCAACAGCATCCGAAATTCTCCATTTGCAAGGGCATATCCACAAGTACAGAGTGGCGGCATCAATGCAGTTGCAATTGCCACGCCGGGAATGATATTATTGGACTTGTCTTTTCTGGTCTGCCCGACAATTCCAGCAACACCGCCTGAAATCGCAATGATGACATCAAAGAAATTAGGATTGGTACGAGCCAACAGCTGTTCTGTCGGCTCTTTGACTGGAGATAATAGGAAATAAATGGTTGCGGTTACAACACTCATTACAATCTGCACCGTAAACCCAAAGGAATGCCGCTTGATTAAATAGGCATCATTGGAAACTGTTCCGTACGAAATTGCCAAAATGCTGCCCATTAGCGGAGAAATCAGCATTGCACCAATGATGACCGCAATCGAATTGGTATTCAGCCCCACAGATGCAATCAAAATTGCACAAATCATGACGACCATGTTTGTCCCGGTAATTTTCCCGCCGGATAAAATTCGGTCTCGAATTTCCTCGTTTGATGCAGCATCTTCCGTAATCGAGAACATCTTTTTCAAAATAGTTCTAAAATTTTCCCGTTCTTTGTCCATTTCATATCGGTTCACATAGAAACCTCCTTCTTTGATCAGATATTCCTAGAATACCACATTTTTCAACAAAAGTCAAACCGATGCCACTCCGATTATTTCTAAAAATTCACAAATACATGGATATTCATCACAATGATACGTGCCGTTTCTTTTCAAAAAAATTAGAAAAGGCTCTTGCTGTTTTTAGAAGAATGTAGTATAATAAAAAAAGCTTACTTTTATTATTTGTGCAATCTCACAAAAGGAGGGATTAGACCATGCAGCAAGTATGCAAATGCTGTGGCAGAACCATGGAGGTTTCCGAAACCGCCTATACCGCAACTTGTCATTTCTGCGGAAAACAACAGACACTTCCACCTTGCCACACCCCAAAACTGCGAAAACAATATGCACAAATCTATGCCCTGCGACAAAGCGGTGCGTTTTCTGCTGCAATCGAACAAATTGAACACCTGCTGCACCTCTATCCCAAAGAAAGTGAATGGTACTGGCAGCGGCTGCTCTGCCGATATGGCATGGTATATCTGCCGGACATCGGAAAGAAAACATATTCCCTGCAATGTACCCAGCCACTGGACTGCCCCATTTCAGAAGATGCAGATTACTTGGCTGCCCTGCAATTTGCAAAACCAGAAACAGAACATTATTATGAAGCAGATGCCACGCTTTTAGAACAGGAACGGCTAGAAGAATGCCATCCCTCTGACCCGGAAAAAAATGCAGAATGGTTGTTAGAGAGCGGCTTTCAGAGCCTAGAGGCAGAGCATTGGCAGCTGGCAACGGCTCAATTTGACTTATTATTGCAACGGCAACCGGAAAATGCAAATGCCCATCTTGGAAAAATGATGGCACAACTGCAAGTTCGCCGAGAAGAAGAACTGCTGAAAACCGGAAATGCCATGGAACAAACCGAACAATATGCAGAACTGATGCAGCATGCAGACCCAGCTTTTCGGGAAAAAATCTTGCAATACGAAAAGAAAGCCAAATATCAACAGGCAGTCTTGATGAAAGAAAAGGCAAACAGTGTAGAAGCGTTACAAGCTGCAGTTGACTTATTAGAAACCATTCCGAATGACCCCGATGCAGAACGGCTGATTGTTGTTTGCAAACGGCAGATGCGGGAACGAATGCTGGCGTATTCAGAAGTGCTCATTGGCTGCCACGCTGCGGAACATCTGATTCTATCCGGTGAAAGCGAAGAAAAACGAATCATTGTTGCAAAATATTATTATGATTCCGATACAGAAGAAGAGGAACAAGCTGCCGCTGCTGCGGAACGACATGCAGCTCCGTTGAAAATCATTGACTTACGAACCATATTATTATTGATTGCAGTTTTCGGCTTGACAGCTGCCCTTGTCATTGTATTATTCTTCCAAAAAGAAGCACCACAAGTGCAGCCGGAACGGCATACATATCCTGCCATTCCCAGTATTTCAACGCTTTTAGAAACAAATTCCTCGCATTCTGCCACAACAGAAACCAAGCAATCTGTCAAAGCTGATGCAAAGATAGAAAGCAATCCCATTGTTTCCCAGATAGAACCCACACAAGCATTATTTACTGCGGACGCAGATGCCATTGCCTGCGGAGAATATCGGTATGTTCTGTCAGAAGGAAACCTCTATCGAATTGAAGCAGTTGGTTCTAACAGCGGACAAGAAAAAATACTGGAACAAATTCAAGAAATCCTGCCAGACCGAAACGAACGACTGTTATATCTACAAGCCGGAACGGTCGGATTTTTACAGGCAAATGGTGATTTTGGCGATGCGATTTCCAATGACAACATCAAAAAACTGTTTTTATTGCCAACCAATGACCCGCAAACCAGTGTGTTCTTATTATCAGAAGATGGAATGCTTTCTGCTTTCCAATATATAGCAGAAACCAATCGTTATGAACCACAGGCAATTTTCATGGATGCAGATGCTGTTACTGCACAGGTTTCCGGATGGGAAACTGTAGCAAATTTGGAAATTATCGACCATATTTTGATTGGAACGGATGAAAAAGGAGCTCCGGTTCATGCCATTCCCCTGCAATTCTAATTGGTATCCCATCATTTTCAGCGAAAAACGAATAAAAAAATAAAAATCGCAGAAAAACTTTCGATTTCTTTTTCATTTGGGCTTTTTTCTTTCCGGATGACACAAATTCAGAAAATGCTTGACAAACTTCTGGATTTGCGGTATGATAAATGCATGAAATCAATCGTTTCTGAAACAAAGGCGTTTCGTTGGTACATTCTTTTCGTTATCGTCATAAAATACATTACGTGACGACAAAGAAAGGGAGCGTTCCCTGCGATCGTCTTTTTTATTTTAGGAGGTTATCTATCATGTCGAAAAATGTTGCGGAATACTTTGCGTGTGATGTCTTTAATGATGAAGTAATGAAAGCAAGACTGCCGAAGGCAGTTTATAAGGCACTGACCAAGACCAGAAAGCTGGGTGTGCCGCTGGATCCGACTTATGCTGATGTCGTTGCAAATGCATTGAAGGATTGGGCAATTGAACACGGTGCAACACACTATACCCATTGGTTCCAGCCAATGACCGGTTCTACTGCTGAAAAGCACGACTCCTTTATTACACCAACAGACAACGGCATGGTAATTATGAACTTCTCCGGTAAGGAACTCGTAAAGGGCGAACCGGATGCTTCTTCTTTCCCGTCCGGCGGTCTGCGTGCCACCAGTTCGGCAAGAGGCTATACGGCATGGGATCCGACTTCTTTCTGCTTTGTAAAGGAAGGTTCTCTGTATATCCCAACTGCATTCGTTTCTTATACAGGCGAAACATTGGATAAGAAAACACCGCTGCTGCGTTCTATGGATGTTCTGAGCGAACAGTCCATTCGGATTCTGCGGTTGTTTGGCAATACCACCGCTACCAAGGTTACTTCTACTGTTGGCCCAGAACAGGAATACTTCCTGATTGATAAGGCAATGTATGACAAGCGGGAAGACTTGATTATGACCGGCAGAACTTTATTCGGTGCAATGCCGCCAAAGGGACAGGAACTGGATGACCAGTATTTTGCAAACCTGAAGCCGAGAATTCGGGATTACATGGCTGATTTGGACGAAAAGCTTTGGAAATTGGGCGTTTTCGCAACAACCAAGCACAACGAAGTCGCTCCGGCACAGCACGAAATGGCTCCGGTTTTCTCTACCACAAATATTTCCACCGACCAGAACGAACTAGCAATGGAAGTCATGAAGAAGCTGGCAGTCAAGCATGGTTTGGTTTGCCTGCTGCATGAAAAGCCGTTTGAAGGTGTTAACGGTTCTGGTAAGCACAACAACTGGTCAATCGCTACCAATGATGGTCAGAACCTGTTGAATCCGGGCAGCACCCCAATGGAAAACTTGCAGTTCCTGACATTCCTCTGTGCAGTGATTAAGGGCGTGGATGAATATGCAGACCTGCTGAGAATCAGTGCCGCATCTGCCGCAAATGACCACAGACTGGGTGCAAATGAAGCACCGCCGGCAATCATCTCCATCTTTATGGGCGAAGAATTGCAGGGTGTTCTGGATGCTTTGGTATCCGGTGATACTTACACCAGCCAGTCCATGACCTTTAAGATTGGTGTTGACGCCCTTCCGGATTTCCCGAAGGATTCCACCGACCGAAACAGAACTTCTCCGTTCGCTTTCACCGGCAACCGGTTTGAATTTAGAATGGTTGGTTCTTCTGAAAACATTGCTTGCCCGAACCACATGCTGAATACCATCGTTGCAAGTGAACTTTCTGACATTGCAGACAAGATGGAAAAAGTTCCGGCTGACAAGTTTAAAGATGAACTGAAGAAGTTGCTGGCTGAAATCGTAAAGGAACACAAGCGGGTTATCTTCAACGGCGACGGCTATTCGGATGCATGGGTAGAAGAAGCTGCAAAGAGAGGTCTGCCGAACTATAAGACCACTGCTGATTGTGTACCGCATTATGCAGATGAAAAGAATGTCAAGCTGTTTGAAAAGTTTGGTATCTTCTCCAAGGCTGAAATCGAAGCAAGAGTTGAAATTCTGCTGGAATCTTACTCTAAAACCATCAACATTGAAGCTTTGACCATGATTGACATGGCAAAGAAAAAGTACATTCCGGCTTGCCTGACTTACTCCAAGGAACTGGCTGATGCAATTGCTGTAAAGAAGAGCATTGATGTTTGCACTTGCGTAGAAAAGGATCTGGTTAAGAAGGTAACAGAAGAAACCGAAAAGGCTTATGATGCCGTTCAGAAGCTGGAAGAGGTTACTGCTGTGGCAGCAGCAAAGACCTGTATGCAAGAAATGGCAAACGCTTATCGGGATACCGTTCTGCCAGTCATGGAAGATTTGCGGAAGGCTGTGGATGCTCTGGAAGTACTCCTGCCGTCTACCATGTGGCCAGTACCGGCATACAGCGAAATGATTTTCAATGTATAAGATATAACTTGTTACCATTTGGTAATACCTCATAAATTTATAGAAGGGTCTGCTCGTTGGGTAGATCCTTCTTTTTTTGAAAAAATCATGAAAATTGGTTGCAATCATACACTTTTTTTGTTATAATAAGAGAGATGAGTTCAAAAGCCTACCATTTAAAATTAAAAAAGGAGAGGAAACTATGAAAAAAATTGCAAGTTTCACCATCAATCATGACTCCCTGACAAGGGGTATGTATGTTTCCCGTGTGGACGGCGATGTTGTAACGTATGACATTCGCATGAAAACGCCAAACAATCCGGAAAACGATTATTTGGAAGACAACGCTCTGCATACATTCGAACATCTGTTTGCAACTTATGTTCGGAATACCCCTTATTCAGATGAAGTTGTCTATGTTGGACCAATGGGTTGCCGGACAGGATTTTATTTCCTGACCAGAGATACCCTTCCAAAGGAAACCGCCATTCGTCTGGTGCAGGAAACCATTGCCTATGTATTGCAGTTCGAGGGAGAAATTCCGGGCAGCAAACGGCGGGAATGCGGCAATTATCTTGCTCACGACTTGGCAGGTGCAAAAAAAATTGCACAGGAAATTCAGCCGATTCTGAAAGACTGGACACCTGAGCAGATGACATATCCAGAGTAAAATAATCATGACAAAAACACTTTATTTATCTAATGCATGCAAAAAGCTTGCACAGAAAAAACAAACCCTGCAACCATTTCTATGGACGCTATTTTCCCTGATTTTATTGGTTGGCAGTGCTTCTACCGTTCTCTATTACATCTTTGCTGTAGCAATCAATGAATTTCATTCCGACTGCACCGATACACTCTATTGGGCAGAAGCAGCGATGCAAGGAAACGGACTTATCAATCCCGATTTCACCTATGCAGCATTGATGCCTTTAGGTGGAAACCTCTTTATGCAAATTTGGATTCCGCTATTTGGTATTTCCATGAAAACACAAGCGTTCGGTATGGCGACTTTCTTCGTTACGTTTTATGTATTCCTCTGTCTGATGCTGCGAGAGATGCATTTTAGCTTGCGTGCAACTGCGGTTACAGTCAGTGTATTATTGCTGACGCTTTGTTCCAGTGTAAAACTGCGTGAAATCTTCTGGAATCACATCATCTATTACAGCATCGGAATTTTATTCCTTGTCATTGGACTATTCTTTGTCCTACATATCCGAAACCTCAGCGAACGGCGGCAAACAAAATCTGTGAAAATTCAAACGGTAATTTTCTATGTGCTGCTGGCAGCAGACTTTATTGTTTGTTGTACCAACTCCACAACTTCAATCGCTCTGTTTGCTCTGCCGATTCTCGGCGGCGTGTTCTGCGAACGGTTCTTGGATATCCGTACACCCTGGAAGAGCCGGAAAAGTGTCACTGCCCTGCTAACTCTGTTGATTTGTGCCATTGGTCTGTATCTTGGCATGAAACTGGGAGCACATATTGACGGCGATGTACAGGAAGGATATGCAAGTGCTTATTCTAGATTTTCCAATCCAGATACTTGGTGGGATTATGTAGAAGCTTTGCCGCTTGCATTTTTACAGCTGTTGGGACTGAATGTTCAGGACAGCGACCTCCTCGCTTCCATTGAAGGCGTACGGGCAATTTTAACCATCTTCTATGCATTATTCCTTGCAATTGTTCCGATTATTGCACTTTGCTGCTACACAAAGATTGAAGATGCTGGTGTACGGGTTTTAATCTGGGCACACTGGGTTGTAACTGCTTTTATTTTGGTTGGTTATCTGTGCGGTCTGCTGTCTGCCGGAATTTGGCGACTCTCTCCAATTGTCTGCACCTCTGTTCTTGTTTCTCTTGCCTTTTTGCGTTGGCTCTATCATAAGGTAGAAACTAGACGCTGGTGTGTGCTGCTCTGCCTTCCGTTGGCTTATCTGTGCTTGCACGATGTACATAAAGTCATTGAAATTCCAGTCAATGACTACAAGGAAAGCATCAACTACAAGCTTGGTGAATACCTGAAAGACCAGAATTTGACCTATGGTTATGCAAGTTTCTGGCATTCTCAGGCAATCACAGTTTTGGAAGACTCCGATGTAAAAATCCGGACTGTCAACTTTACAGATGATGAACGAGGCTTGGAAGCTGGTTTATATCAGAGTAATAAAAATTGGTTTGAAGATCAGCCGGAACAAGATCGGTATTTCCTGTTGATGCAGCAGGATGAAAAGGAAAAGATGGAACAGTCAACCAGTTCCATTCTCACACTCCCGCATGAAGAACAAACCTATGAAGGTTATACCATCTGGATTTTCGACGAAAACATTTTCTAAAAACAGAATCCCCCATTCCTGCACACCAGTAGGAATGGGGGATTTTTTGATTTTTATACTTGTGGCTGTTCTAAAAAATCAAATGCTTCCTTTAATGTCCGAACACCCACCAATTGAATCTGAAAGTTAGAGGATTGTAATCCACGCATAGACTGTTTCGGAATAATACAAGTTTGAAAGCCCATTCGCTCTGCCTCTAAGATTCGCTGTGTCAGGTTGGAAATACTCCGCACTTCTCCCCCTAACCCCAGTTCTCCAAATGCAGTGACATGCTCCGAAATGGATTTATCGGTTAAAGAAGAATACAGGCAAAGTGCCACTGCCAAATCTCCAGATGGTTCATCCAATCGAAATCCACCGACTACATTCAAGTAAACATCCAGCGTTCCATAAAACAAACCGCAGCGTTTCTCTAAAATTGCCAATATAATAAACAGACGATTATAGTCAAATCCGTTGGCAGTTCTACGAGGACTCGGCAAGCTGCTTTTTGTCACCAATACTTGTACTTCTGCCAGAATCGGACGAGAACCTTCCATGACACAAGTCACACATGTTCCGGAAACGTTCAGCGGTCTGCCCTCCAGCAGCATGGCGGATGGATTCGGTACTTCCTGCAATCCGGATTCCATCATTTCAAATACGCCAATTTCATTGGTTGAACCAAATCGGTTCTTGACTGCACGCAGAATGCGATAGGAGAAATTTCGTTCGCCCTCAAAATATAACACGGTATCCACAATATGCTCCATGACCTTTGGCCCTGCAATCGCTCCATCTTTGTTGACATGTCCAACAATAAAAATCGGAATATCATGCTGCTTTGCAGTATGCATAAAGAGATTGGTGCATTCTCGTACCTGCGTCAAACTTCCTGGACTGGAGGAAAGTTCTGTAATTTGCATGGTCTGAATGGAATCGATAATCACAATATCCGGCTCACACGCTGCAATCGTATCGCAAATACTCTGTGCGTCATTGTTTGCAAGCAAGTACAAGCTTTCTGTTGTGACGTGCAAGCGTTCTGCCCGCAGTTTAATTTGTTTTGTGGATTCTTCCCCAGAAACATATAGAATCGAATGAGAAACCCCGAAAAATTCACAGATTTGCAGCAGCAACGTGCTTTTTCCAATGCCCGGTTCTCCGCCCAGCAGAACGATCGAACCTTTTACCAATCCGCCACCCAAAACACGATCGAGTTCCCCGATTCCGGTTTGGTAACGAATATCTTCTTGTGTATCAACTGCCTGCAATTCCTGAATGAAGTTGGAAAGATCTGCTTTCTTTCGAGAAGCTGGTGCTTTTGCAGCTGCTGGCTGTATGGTTTCTTCTACCAGACTGTTCCATGCTCCGCAGGATGGGCATTTTCCATTCCACTTTGGGCTTTCAAATCCGCATTGCTGACAGCGGAAAACGGTTTTTGATTTTGCCATGAAACACTCCTTTAAGCCTGATACTGATAAATTGCAATATTTTCAAATCCATCCAGCAAATTATCAATGTTTTTAAAGGCAATGGCAGTTCCCTTTGCAACACAGTTCATTGCATCTTTCGCAACGACACACCGCACCTTCAAGGTATGCTCGACCAGCTTCCGCAAGCCGCCCAGCATTGCACCACCACCAGCCATCAAAACGCCGTTTTCGTAAATATCGCCCACCAATTCCGGCGGTGTTTCTTCCAGAACCGTTTTAATTGCTTCGATGATGTCCGAAATTTCATCCTCAACCGCTTCAAAAATTTCAGTTTCACTGATTTCAATCTGTTCTGGCATACCGCTGACCAGATTTCTGCCCTTTATATACATCGTTACATCTTCCCGAGGGTCAAATAGATTTGTCAGCTGAATTTTTGCCCGTTCTGCCATATGTTCCCCGATGAGCAGCTTATACTTCGTCTGCACATAGCGGATAATTGCCTGATCCAATGTATTTCCAGCAACTTTAATGGAATGTGATGTTACAATTCCGTTCATGGATACGATTGCAACGTCTGTTGTACCGCCGCCAATATCCACAATCATATTGCCTCTTGCTTTTCCGATATTGACACCTGCTCCGATTAACGCCGCAATCGGTTCATCAATCAAATATGCCTTTCGAGAACCAGCACTCATTGCCGCTTCTACAACTGCCCGTTTTTCTACATCGGTAATGAACGATGGAACACAAATGATAATTCTGGGTTTCAGCAGGCGTTTTCCAGTGACTCGCAGGATAAATTCCCGAATCATATATTGTGCCATTCGGTCATCTGAAATTACCCCGTTGGACAGCGGACGCACAACTGTGATATAGTCCGGTGTTTTTCCAATCATTTCATAAGCTGCCATCCCAACCGCCAAAACTTCCTTTGTCCGTAGATGATAGGCAATGGCGGACGGTTCTCTTAAAACAACCCCTTTTCTTCCCAAGGTAATCACGGTGTTTGCCGTTCCCAAATCAATCCCGATGTCTGTTGTTGCCATAAATTTGTTTCCCTTCCTTTTTGGTACACGCTGTTTTTCTGTTTTTTCTCATACTTTTATTTTTGTGGTTGTCGTTGCGGTTGCAACATAAACCCGTTCTGCTCCACATTGTTTCAGCAACGAAGCACAGTAATTTGCTGTGCTTCCCGTTGTCAAAACATCATCACATAAAATGAAAATATAGCCCTTTAGTGATTTTCCAGCCGATGCAAATTGCAAAACATTGGTACGCCGTTGTTCTGCATTCAACGTATGCTGCGGAATTCCGCCCGGCTTTTTCCAAAGCAAATCCGTACGAACCGGAATCTTTGTGACAAAAGAAATCGCATTTGCAATGCGTTCCGCCGGATTCTTTCCCCGTAAAATCCACTGATGCTGCTGCATCGGTACTGGAACAATGGCATCCGCCATCATCCAATCTGGTTTCTGCAGGATTCGTTCCCCTAATACTGCTCCCGTGTAGTTCGCAAAGTTCAAATTTTCCGCTTGTTTTAGCTGTAAAATACCCTGTCTGGCTCGTCCCTCATAACGACTGACTGCCATTGCACCATCGAAGGCAAGTGATTCCGAACACATACAGTCATCGAATGGTTTTCCACATCCACTACATACAGTATCCGGATTCAATGCCGTTTCAATCTGACACGCCTCACAAATCCATGCATCCCATGCAATCACTTGATTACAGCAGGGGCAGCGATTCGGATACACAAGGTCAATCAGAAAGCGGTAACTGTTCTGGAGCAGATGTGTCTGTTTCATGCAATGTCCCCTCTGTCATCATATGCTTGAGGCAGGTGTAACGATGACACCGCCGATTATTATCTACCATCTGATAGATTTTCTGCTGTGAACCAATCAGAATCAGCAGTTTTTTGGAACGAGTGACGGCTGTATACAGCAAGTTTCGATAATACAGCTTCTCAAAACCGCCCAACAAGGGCAGAATCACTACTTCAAACTCACAGCCCTGACTTTTATGAACGGTAATGGCATAGGCAAGTTCCAATTGTTCCAGCTGGTCAAAACTGTAGACCGCCGTTCGTCCATCAAAACAAACAACTGCTTCCCCTGTCTTTTTCTGCAGCGTCAGAATCTTTCCAATGTCACCATTGAAAATACCTGCTCCCGGTTCGCCGTCTTTATGCCATTCCAAGTCATAGTTGTTGCGAATCTGCATCACCTTGTCTCCTTCTCGGAATGTATAGAGAACCGATTTATATTCCTGTTTTCCTCGGCTGGGTGGGTTTAAAACTTCCTGCAAGCGACGATTCAATTCAATTACCCCTAATAACCCCTTTCGAGATGGCGTAATCACTTGAATATCATCCATTGGATGATAATGATAGGCATTCGGCAGCCGTGTTTTTACCAAATCCAAAATCAATTGCGTTGCATCTTCTGTTTTCAATCGCTGGAAAAAGAAAAAATCACTCTGCTTCTGCTGTAAATCCGGATAATTCCCCGTGATAATTTTATGGGCATTCGTGACAATGCAGCTTTGCTGTGCCTGCCGGAAAATCTGATTCAGAGCAACCACAGGAACTTGTCCGCTGTCAATCAAATCTTTCAGGACATTGCCAGCCCCTACCGATGGCAGCTGGTCACTATCGCCCACCATAATCAACTTGCAACTAAACCGCAATGCACGCAGCAAGCTTTCAAATAGCAACACGTCTACCATCGACATTTCATCCACAATCATCACATCACAAGTCAGCGGATTGGATTCATTATGCCGGAATTTGGTTGCCCCTGCCATATCAAATTCCACCTCTAACAAGCGGTGAATGGTCTTTGCCTCGTAGCCTGTTAAATCCGAAATTCGCTGTGCAGCTCGTCCAGTCGGAGCAGCCAGCATGACTTGATAGCCTTGCTTTTCAAACAGAGAAATCATGCCGTTTAGCGTCGTCGTTTTCCCTGTCCCTGGTCCACCTGTCAAAATCAACAGCCCACGGGATAATGCAGATAAAATTGCTTTTCGCTGCAATTCTGCATATTGAATGCCCTGTTCTGTTTCTTCTCGTTTGATTAAGTCCAGATAAATTTCTTGATCTTCTGGTGCAGAGAAATCCCGCAAGACGCCGATTCGATCTGCAATGTACTGTTCTGCCTCGTAATATGCCGGCAAATAGACAAATTCTCGTGTTTCTTTTTGATAGGAAACTAAATTTCCTTCTTTCTGTGCAGCCTGATAAGCTGCTAAAAATTCCGATTCTGAAACCTGTAAGTATTCACACACTTTCGGCTGTAGCCGATCCAACGGCAAACAAGTATAGCCGTTGTGCGTGTTATGCTCCAGAATATAGCATGTTCCTGCTAAAATTCGCTGTTCTGCGTTTTTTGGAACTTTTAAATCATCCGCAAGAAGTTCTGCTTTTTCAAACGGCAATTCGATTCCCATTCCACACAGCAAATAGGGATTTGCCAGAATCATTTCTTTTGCACCGCTGCCATAGCACTGATAGGCTCGCATCGCATAACGAGAGCGAATGTTGTATTGTTGCAGAAACAGCATCAAGCTGCGTAATGCAAAAATTTTCTGTACTTCCTGTGCGATTGCCTCGCATTTTTTCGGAGAAATACCCCGAATTTCCATCAGGCGAGTGGGCTGCTTCTCCATGATTTCCAATGTCTGACTGCCAAATGCGGTTACAATTTTCTTTGCCAGAGCCGAACCAATGCCCTTAATCACACCAGAAGAGAGATACCGCTGAATGTTGATGGCATCTTCCGGCAGCTTTCGTTCTACATACTGTGCCTGAAACTGTACGCCAAAGCGAACGTGATTGACATAAGTACCATCTACGGAAAGCTGTTCGCCCTCTTCCACATCGCCCAGCTCCCCAACAACCGTAATCAATGTTCCATTCGCATCCAAATCCAAAACGGTATAGCCGTTCTGTTCATTGCGATACAGCACTTGTTCAACCGTTCCTTCGATATGCAAAACGGTTTCCTGTTCCAACGGAACCCCTCCTCTCTCAATCGTTTTACGCTACCCTTTATTATACTATTTTTTCAGACAAATTGCAATCATTTTTCGATGGAAAACGACATTCCATTAAAATTTTCTGAAATTCCGAAAATGTTCCACATTGGAAACGGGTGTGGTCTTGGCAATACTGTCGAATTTCTTCTGATTGCAGTGTCGGTTCTTCCGGCAGCAGCAAAAAAATCTCTGCGGTTTGCAGGGAAACTTGCCACTGTAAATCCGAAAACAAATGATTCAACTCTGCTTTCCAGTCTGGACGCAACTCCAGTGCAGAAAGCAGCACATAGCAAGATGCTGGCTGCTTTTGCGTGTGCAGCTTTCGCTTGGTACAGATGCAGATTCCCTCAATTAGTGCCAGAATTGCAAGCAGAAACGCAATACCGAACAGTGTAGTCATAAAAATCGCCGCCTCTCACAGATTTTCGTTGCTATAATGTATGCAGCAGACAAGCAATTTTGATACAAAAAGAAAATCCACTTGACAATGGAAAAAATATCATTTATAATAAAAATGATATGTTCGTTTTTTGTAGAAACAAGAAACAAAACCAATTTTTTAGGATAGGAAGAGATGATATGGGATTATTCTCCTGCTGCTTTTCGCAGTCGACCCCAAAAGTCGGAGCAGAGAGCAAACCAGCCATTCAAAAATTAAAACAATGGGAAACCACACATTTTCCAGCACCTCGGACAAGTGGATCGCAAAATCCAGCAATTCGATATCAAGTTTACCGAACCGAACAGGGATCATCCATTTCCTTGAAAAAGATGAAAGTCCCAGCAGCATCTTCTCAATCGCAAATGGAATTTATTTTCAGTAAAATCAAAACCATTACCAGTGGGATTGACCCCAATGAAGTTGCCTGTTGGATTTTTGATTATCGAACACAGATTTCCAACGAAATCCAGCGATTTTTAGAGAATCTCCAAAAATTAGAAAACCTGAATAAAACATTGCGAGAAGATTCCCTGTTTTTCGATATTGACCATGTATTTCAAGTGAAAGTGCGAAACCTTTATCATGAACTGTTGTTCTGTAAGTTTGAAAACCTCGGAAATGCTGCCTATTTTCAAAGTGTGCAATCTCATCTGATTGCTATTCGCAAAGACATGAACGATTTGAATACCAATTTTTTGGATTATATGCATGCCCTCACCAATACGGAACAGGAAGATACCACACAGGACTTGGAATTGATTCGGATGCAGGTACAAGCGATGGCAGAACTGGCACAAAAACAAATTCAAGACTCCTACAGAGGCATTGGTCAATAAAAAAGCGGCTATCTACACCAATATACCGTGTAGGCAGCCGCTTTTTGTATGATTATGCAAATCTTTTAACTTTTCTGTTTTGCTTTCCACAATGGAATCATCCGGAAGATACAGTACAACACTGCCAAAACACCAATGATACCGCCAGCATAGCCAATATTTGCAATCGAAAGCTGATTGCAGACCGTTCCGCCCAGCCATGTTCCGCAGCCAATCCCCAAATTAAAAATACCAGAGAACAGGGACATTGCAACTGCTGAGGCTTCTTCCGGAACTGCCTTGATGGTTTCTGCTTGGAAGGCAACATTGAACGCTGTAACTGCCATTCCCCAGAGCACACAAACCAAAATTACCAGATACAAGCTAATAGATGCTACTCGCAAGCAAAGCAAGGCTACTGCAACACTGGCAATGATGAATCGAATGAATGCATACCGATGCTTATCATACAGCCGTGAGAACAAGAAGCTACCCAACAGACCAGCTGCACCAAACAGCGTCAACACAATGGTAATCCAGCTGTCTGCCAGATGTGCAACCTGCTTCAGGAATGGTTCAATATAGCTGTAACCGGTATAATAGGCACTTGCTACGAGAAACGTAATCAGATAAATACCCAGCAGCTGCCGACGCTTCAAAATCTGCGGAAGCTGCCGAATCTGGAACGGTGTTCCGTTGGACATCTTCGGAAATACAAACAGCAGATAAAACAGCACCAAAAATGCAACCGCTGCTACACATAAAAAGGTCATTCGCCAGCCAACGGTTAACCCGATGACTCTGCCCAGCGGCAACCCGAAAATCATAGCAACCGATGTTCCTGTCACAATCATACTCATGGCAAGCGTTTGGTGCTCCTCTGGAACGAGTCGAACTGCAATTGGAGAAGCGACTGACCAGAAAATTGCGTGCGTACAGGCAACGCCAATTCTGGAAACCATCAGCATTCCATAGCTGGCAGAAACCCCAGATAAAACTTGGAAAATGCCAAATAGAGCGATTGTTCCCAGCAATAACTTGCGATAAGACATCTTAGAAACCAACAGCATGAGTGGCAAAGACAACAAGGTTACCACCCAGGAATATACAGAAATCAACAAACCTGCATGCGATTCTGTAATCCCGAAATTTGCTGCAATGTCAGAAAGCAGCCCGATGGGCATAAATTCAGATGTGTTAAAAATAAAAGCAGATACTGTCATCCCGATTAATGGCAGCCATGCTTTTAAAGGCATTTTTTGTTTGGTCATTTGTATGAAACCGTCCTCTCTCATGATTATTCTGGTATTTCCGTTTCAATATTATAGCACTGCCTTTGTGGGATGTCAATTTTAAATATCAAACATTTTTCCAGGAAATTGGCTACAAAATAAGCAATCAGACCCACAAAACGATAAGCCTGCCGAAAAACATGAAACAGACTGAAACATTTTCAGATTCTGTCACGTTTTTTCTATCTTTCCACACAAATTCTCAAAGATGCAAAACAATCAGCAGCCCACATTTTCACGAACTGCTGATTGTTTCAAAATCGGGTAACAGCCATTCTGCTGCTTCCCATATTTGTTTTCGTAGGAAATCCTTTGCATAGAATAAAATACCTGCTCTGCTGCCTGTTGCAGCTGCTGTTCCGGCGGTTCTGTCCATAGATGGGATACGACTGCCATTCTATCCGTTTCTGCTGCACACGCCTGCAAAAATTCTGTCAGCCATTCTGGATGTTCTGCGAGTTGTTCTTCCCATTCCTCCGGAATTGCTTCCATCTCAACATCTTCAGAATCATCATACAAATCTGGGAAAATCATAGCCGTAATCATTTCCGCTTTCTGTTGGATGTTCATTGGAATCTGTTCATTTGGTTCACAGTTTTCATAATACCATCTGCTCAACGGGCAGAGATTTGCAAAACAGTAATCACAAAAAGGCAAATTTACGTTGGAATCATCCCGATAAAACTGCCGCAGTGTTTCATATAATTCGATGTAACATTGATAATTGTCAAAATTTTTCCCGTTATCAAAATCAATATGATAATCCTGATATTGAAACGCTGCCTGCAAATTGGGAATGAAGTGCTCCCGATTCATCATCATGCCGTGTTTTCGGCTCAAGATTGCAAAAATAATATAAGGCTTTGCTGCCTGTAACTGTGGATTTCCGTTCAGCAAACGCAGCAATTCCCCGATATTTTCTACATAAGCAGTGCTTTTTCTGCCAGCATAAAAAAACGGATTCTGAATGGATAAGTAGAAAATCGCATCTCGTTCATCTGTTCCCTTTTCTGCATTTCGTTGGAACTTCTTTGCTGCTTGTTTAAAAATCGGCAACTGTGCTTTTTGTATTGCCTGTTCCTGTAAAAATGCCTGAAATTCAGAAACTGTTTTCGACTGCTTCAGCCAGACTCGAATATCCTGCTCTTCGCTGCGATTCTCTGGATGCCAGTCAAACAGCAATCCTCGGTCGGTAATCCAAGCAGCATAGAGAAACGATAACTGCAAATCTCCGGGATGTTCTTGCAATGCCTGCAACAAACCCAAACTAATGGCTGCTGGATTTTGATTGGAAATCTGCCAGTGCTGTAATCCATCCTGAAACTGCTTTCGAAAATCTGCAACCGCAGAACTGGCTGCTTCCATGGTCAGATGTGCATCTTTCAACAATTGAGAAAGGGAAACATATGCCTCTGCTTCTTTGCAAAGAAATTGATAAATTTCAAATTCCTCTGTCGGATTCATTTTTCAGAATTCTCCTGTTCTGTGGGAATAAGACCGTTTTCCTGTAATGTTTGCCGCTCCTCCTGAATCTCTAGCATTAATGCTTGCCATTCTGCATCTTGTGCTTCTTTGGAAAATGCCAATATCCGCAGAAAAACTGCAAATTCCCCGGTTGCTGGCGGTGCTTTTCGCACCAACGCAATCCGGGGAATTTGTTTTGCTTTTTGGAGCAGCGAACACTCGTTATGCTTCATTCAGTTGTCTTTTCCAATGCTTCCCGCAAGGTTCTCCATCCCAATACCGCACACTTTACCCGTGCTGGCATATGGGAAATATCCTGCAACGCAGATGCCTCTTCCAGTTCATCCACTTCTTCCTCTGTTGCAGTTCCCTTGATCATCTTCAAAAACAAATCCGATAAATGCAGGGCTTCTTCTTTGGTCTTTCCCACAATCATCCCGATCATAATATCCGCAGATGCCTGCGAAATCGCACATCCATCGCCACAGAAAGACGCATCTTGAATGATACCGTCTTCCAGTTTCAAGTTCAGGAAAATGTCATCTCCACAGTTTGGATTGACCCCTTCCAGCTTGATGGTGGCATCCGGCAAATCATACTTGAACTCCGGACGTACGTTGTGCTCCGTTAAAATCTCATTATAAAAATTATTCGCCATAGCCCATACGCCTCCGAATATTTGAAACACTTTCCAAGAAACGATCTGTCTCTTCCTTGGTATTATAGAACATCACACTTGCTCTTGCAGAAGAATGAATGCCTAAATACTGATGCAGCGGTTCTGCACAGTGATGTCCGGCACGAATATCCATGCCGTCACTGCTCAAAATTTCGCTGATGTCATGCGGATGCACCTGATCCACGGTAAATGCAACAATTCCCGTGTGATTTTCTGCCTGTTCTGAACCCAATACATGAATGTGCGGAATGGACTGCATACCACGCAATAAATATTCTGTCAATTCCTGCTCTGCCTGCTGTACGTTGGACATACCCAGCTTTTGCAGATACCGAATTGCCTCTGCCAATGCAACTGCTCCACCAGCATTTACCGTACCTGCTTCAAACTTGTGCGGCAATTCTGCATAGGTTGCATCATAACGGGAAACGGTTTCAATCATTTCTCCGCCTGTCAGGAATGGCGGCATGGATTCCAGCAGTTCTTTCTTTCCATAGAGAACACCAATTCCCATCGGAGCAAGCATTTTATGCCCGGAAAATGCCATAAAGTCAACATCTAACGCTTGCACATCCACTGCCATATGCGGTGCACCCTGTGCAGCATCCATCAAAATCACTGCTCCGCATTGTCTGGCACGTTTCACCAATTCTGCAACCGGATTCACACAGCCCAAAACATTGGAAACCATGCCAATTGCAACTAATTTTGTATGGTCAGAAAAAGCAGCATCCATTCGCTCTTTGGAAATCGTTCCGTCTGGGTCGCATTCCAGATAAACCAGCTTTGCACCGGTCATCCGTGCAACCATCTGCCACGGCAGCAAATTGCTGTGATGTTCCAGAATGGAAACTACGATTTCATCGCCCGCTTTCAAGTGCGACAATCCATAGCTATATGCAACCAGATTGATGCTCTCGGTGGTGTTTCGTGTAAAGATGATTTCTTCCGGTGCAGCTGCGTGAATAAACTGCTGAACCGTTGTTCTGGCTGCCTCATATCGTTCGGTTGCCTCAACACTCAGCGGATATAAGCCACGCAGAACATTGGCATTATAGCTTTCGTAAAATTCCTGTGCTGCCTGCAAGACACAAGCCGGCTTTTGTGAAGTCGCCGCATTGTCAAAATAAACACGGTCATGCTTGGCAATCAACGGAAATTCTGCCCGAATGGCTGCAATCTGAGAAGCGGTCATGTCGGAATCACCTCATCAATCGTTTTTTGCAGCAAATCTGCGGTCTTTTCATCCAATCCCTGACAAAGTGTTTCCAGCTTTGCACGGGAGATAATTTTTTCAGCGGTTTCTTTTTCAATGCCACGAGATGCAAAGTAGAACAGAATATCCTGCGGCAATTCGCCGATGGAAGCCCCATGACTACCCTTTACATCTTCTTCTGAACAGAGAATCAGCGGAATGGTCTTATTCACGACATCATCCCCCAGCAGCAAAACCGTTTCGTTTTCCTTGCCCTCAGAACCGGAACAGCCTGTCCGCAAGTCAATCGTACCACGGAAAATCTTTGCAGCATGGTTCTGTACCGTTCCCTCTGCGGTAATGTCACTCATGGTTTTCTTTCCAATGTGGTTGACAATCACATTCATATCCAAGGTACGATTCTGCTGTACCAGATAACCAGAGTGGCTGGTGAAACTACTGCCATCACCAATCAAATCAGTCCGAACGCCAGAAGTCAAGTTGCCCTTTGTCAAATACAGTCTTGTCAGTTCAATCGAACCCTTTTCCGCTGCAACACAGCCAACATCGTTCCAACTATCTGCACTGTTATCTGCCAAAACCTGAATGAGATGAACAGTTGCATTAGCTGCTACATGCAAAATTGTCCGAACCGCTGCGTGATTTGCCTGTCCCTCCCAATTCTGTACAATGGTCAAATGGCTGCCTTCGGCTGCATTTACGAGCACCTGCAAAGCAGCTTCTGCCTGTGGTGCATTCTGAATGGTCATCCGAACGGTATCTGTTGTGTTAGAAGCGGCTGCAATCTGCATGCCCCACTGAAAAACAGGGGTCAATGCTGCACCAACGCCAGTTTCCACGCTCTGTTCCGGCTCTACCTTTGAAACAGCAGAAATCTGTGTAGTTCCCTGCTCTGATTCTGCCTGTACGGTGCAAGCTGCGGTTGGTGTATAGGCAATGGTTTTTGCTTCGTTGACATCCAACCGATGCCAAGTCTTAACCGGCAGTGCATTTACAATTATCTTTTGTTGTTCCATTTTATCCACCTCACCCGATACTGCCCTTCATTTCCAGACGAATCAAATTATTCATTTCAATTGCATATTCCAACGGCAGTTCCTTGGAAACATTGTCCGCAAATCCGCTGACAATGCAAGCTCTTGCATCTTCTTCGCTCAAGCCTCTGGACATCAAATAGAAAATGGCTTCATTACTGATTTTTCCAATCTGTGCTTCGTGTCCAACATCTGCCTTTCCGGTTCTAACATCAATTGCCGGAATGGTATCGGAACGAGAAATGGAATCCAGCATCAGCGATTCACAGGAAACAGAAGATTTACTGCCAACCGCTTCTTTCTGTACTGTTACTGCACTTCGAAATGTGCTGACACCGCCATCCTTAGAAATCGACTTTGTATTGATATAGGAACTGGTATCTGGAGCAGCGTGTACAACCTTTGCACCGGTATCCAAATCCTGACCGTTTCCGGCAAAGGTAATGCCTGTGAATTCCATCTTTGCACCCTTGCCCTTGAGGATGCTCATCGGATACAGATAAGAAACGTGCGAACCAAATGAGCCAGAAACCCATTCAATCTTGCCGCCCTCTTCTACCAATGCACGTTTGGTATTCAGGTTGTACATGTTCTTCGACCAGTTTTCAATCGTAGAATACCGCAATGTTGCATTCTTACCAACATACAATTCCACACAGCCAGCGTGCAAATTTGCGACATTATATTTCGGTGCAGAACAGCCTTCAATGAAGTGTAAGTTTGCCCCTTCTTCTACGATAATCAGGGTATGTTCAAACTGTCCAGCACCCTTTGCATTCAGTCGGAAATAAGACTGCAACGGAATCGTTACAGTTACATTCTTTGGAACATATACGAACGAACCGCCCGACCAAACTGCACCGTGCAGGGCTGCAAATTTATGGTCGGTTGGCGGAACTAACTTCATAAAATGCTTCTGAATCATTTCCGCATATTCGCCATGCATGGCACTTTCCAAATCGGTATAGACAACGCCCATCGCTGCGACTTCTTCCCGCACATTATGATATACTAACTCCGAGTCATACTGTGCACCAACGCCAGCCAGTGATTTCCGTTCTGCCTGCGGAATCCCCAGCCGTTCAAAGGTGTTCTTGATGTCATCCGGTACTTCCGACCAGTCGCCCTTCATCTTGGTGTTCGGACGCACATAGGTGACAATCTGATCCATGTGCAAGCCTTCGATGGATGGTCCCCAGTCCGGCACTTGCAATTTGTTGTAAATTTCCAGAGAATGCAGCCGAAATTCTTTCATCCATTCCGGATCATTCTTTTCCTTGGAAATTTGTTTTACCAATGCCGGTGTTAAACCTGCATCAATTTTATAAAAATCATCTTCCCGATCCTTGATATCATAGACGCTTCTATCAATATCGGCAATCTGCTGTTTTTCTTCTTTCATGATGGTTCTTCCTCCTCTCAGCTTTGGATTTAGAGCGTTTCATAAGCGGAAAAACCATTTTCATTGATTTCATCAATCAGCGAGCTGTCGCCGGTCTTGACAATCTTTCCGTTTACCATGATGTGGGTTTTGTCCACATGCAAAGATTCCAGAATCTTGGTGCTGTGGGTAATAATCAGCAGGCTGCCCTTGCTGCTCTTCCGATAATCAGCGATTCCCTGAGAAACAGTCTTTACAGCATCCACGTCCAGACCAGAGTCTGTTTCATCCAAAATAACCAGTTCCGGATGCAGCATCAGCATTTGCAGGATTTCTGTCTTTTTCTTTTCCCCACCGGAGAAACCAACGTTCAAATCCCGTTCTGCATAAGACGGATCCATCTGGAGCAGTTCCATTTTTTCTTCCAGTTCTTTCTTAAAGCTGAAGAACCGAACCCGCTTGCCAGTCTTTGCTTCTACTGCACTGCGGATAAAAGCACTTACTGTAATGCCCGGAATTTCAATCGGGTTCTGGAACGACAGGAAAATACCTTTTTTTGCACGTTCGTTGTCTGGCAAATCGTTGATTTTTTCACCCTTATAGAAAATATCGCCGCCAGTAATTGTATATTCTGGGTTTCCCATCAGGGTAGAACCCAATGTTGATTTACCAGTGCCGTTTGGCCCCATTAAAACGTGTACTTCGTTCTCCTGAATATCCAAATCAATTCCATGCAGGATTTCCGTTTCTCCTACATTGACCTTTAAATTCTGAATCTGTAACAATGTTTCCTGACTCATGTTTCTTGTTCTCCTTTCCAATTTGCAACTTCTGCAAGTGTAATACCATCTAAATATGCATTGATGACACCGGACAATCCTTTCCAGATGGGCAACACCTGACAAGAATCTGCTGTTTCGCAGATGGGTGCTCCCTGTACAATACAGGTGACCGGTTCAATGGATTCTTCTACTGCTCTTAAAATTTCCCCGACACAATACGCCTCCGGCTTTCTGGAGAGCCGATAGCCGCCGCCTTTTCCGCTGGCAGATTCCACCAAATGTTGTTTGGAAAGTGCCGTTGTAATGCGTTCCAAGTATTTCAGGGAAACATTTACTTCCGTAGAAATAATTTTTAACGGAATGAATGAGCCGTCTGCATGCTGTGCCAGATACATCATCAGCTTCAAAGCATACCGTCCTTTTGTGGAGATAATCATATTGCTACCTACACCTTACCTTTCGGTTTCCTGCCACTCATTATACACCAACTCCCCTACCGTGTCAATAGGGTTTAGCAGCATTCACAAAAAGTTATCTACATTTTTATTTTTGGGCAATTTCTCCTTTTTGATACATCCACCACAAAAAAAGCAGAAAAAAGAGCAACAGAACTGCGTTTTTCAGCTCCATTGCTCTCTTTTCGATATCAAATTTAATTCTGTCCAGTGATTTCCTGATACAAATTTAAGTAATCTTTTGCGGAACGATTCCAGCTAAAATCACAGAGCATGGCACGTTTCACCAATGCATTCCACTTTCGCTTTTCCTGATACAATGCACACGCACGCTTCACAGCGTCCAGCATATCCATTGCATCATAGGTTTTGAACGTAAAGCCGTTTCCGCCAATCGTTCCAGCATCGATTACGGTATCTTTCAAGCCGCCTGTTTCCCGTACAATCGGAATCGTTCCGTATCGCATGGCAACCATCTGTGCCAAACCGCACGGTTCATTCTGGGATGGCATGAGGAAAATGTCTGCTTCGGCATAGATTCGCTTCGCCATCTGCGGCAAAAAGCCAATGTGCACAGAAACCTGCTCCGGATGCTGCAACTGCATCTCCCGGAAAAAGTCCTCGAAAATCTTTTCTCCGCTGCCCAAAATAACAAATCGGCAGCCCAGTTCCAACATTTCCTGAAACGCATACTGAATCAGATGAATGCCCTTGTGGGCAACAAACCGAGTTACAATGCCAATGACTGGCTGACCATTGTCTTCCCACTTCATTTCTTCCAACAAATCTGTTTTGCAGGCTTTCTTTCCGGTTCTGCGGTTGACCTGATAGTGTTCTTTGATGTCCGGATCTGTTTCAGGATTGTACAAATCCACATCAATTCCGTTCAAAATACCACGAATACCATCCTGTCGGCGAACCAGTTCCCGATCCATTCCATAAGAGAACCACGGGTCTAAAATTTCCTTTGCATAAGTTGGACTAACGGTTGTCACACAATCTGCGGTTTCAATCGCACCTTTCATCAGGTTGACGCAGCCATCATAATCCAGCAAGTTGGTGTAATAAGTTGGAATGCCCATCAATTCAGAAATGATTTCTTTTCCATAAACACCCTGATATTGAATGTTGTGAATGGTGTAAATCGTCTTGATTTTCTCATAGCCCTGCCGATATTTATAGAAAATATCATAATAGACCGGAATCATTGCTGTCTGCCAATCATTGCAATGAATCAAGTCCGGAAAGAATGCAATCTCGGACAACAGCTCTAATACTGCTCTGGAAAAGAAAATAAACCGCTCCGCATCGTCATAAAAGCCATACATACCATCCCGCATAAAATAATAAGGATTGTCTAGCAGATAATAAATCACACCATTTCTCTGAATGGTATAAACGCCGCAGTATTGTTTTCTCCATCCAATTTCCACATCAAAATCCTTTAAAAAGGTCATTTGATTGCGAACAGCGGGCTTTACGCTCCGGTAAAGGGGCAGTACAACTCTACAATCGCACTGCTGTTGTACCATTGCCTTCGGCAACGCACCCATCACATCTGCCAGTCCGCCAGATGCGGCAAACGGCAATGCTTCACTGGCTGCATATAAAATTTTCAATCATTCTCATCCTCTCCGTATATTCGTTGCAATCGGGGTATCATACAGAATAGAAGCACTGCTGCTCTCTGCAAGACAGTGCTTCTCTCTCATCAATCTTTTTAATACAATCTATTTTTCTTAGATTTTTCCGTTTTTGCTCAGGTACAGCGGGAAATCATCCGAACCAGTCAGTACCTTATCGCTGGAAATGTCTACGTTCTTATCTGCAATGACACGTTCAATGTTGCACTTTTCGCCAACATGTGTACCCTGCATCAAAACGCTGTTCTTTACAACGGCATCTTTTCCAATCCGAACGCCACGGAACAATACGCAGTTTTCAACGCTGCCTTCAATCACACAGCCGTCTGCAATCAGAGAATTCTTGACACTGGATTCCAGACCGTATTTTACCGGTGCATTGTCGCCAACCTTGGTATAAATCGGAGCAGATTCCTGGAACAGACCTGCACGAGTATCTGCCTGCAACAAAGACAAGTTTGCCTGATAATATGCTGCTAAGCCGTCAATCTTTGTAAATACACCCTTGTGTTCATAGCCCTTGATGACAAATTCATCTTTTCTGCCTTGCAGTACATCTCTTACTAAGCTGTGCTGGCTCTTGCTAGCTGCTTCCTGTACAATCTTCTTCAGGAATTCTGTCCGCATGATAAACATTTCCAGAGAAACATTGCATTCTCCAGTAATTGCCGGCGTAATCAGAACTTCCTTAACGGTATGATTTTCATCCACACTAATGACATTGGTAGACGGATTCTTTTCCTTGCTGTAAAATCCCTTGGAATAGATGATGGTAATATCTGCTTCTGTATCAATATGCTGCTGCAAAGCGGCATTGAAGTCAATGTTGGTTACCACATCGCAGTTGGAAAGTACAACATATTCCGACTTGGAATGTTCTACAAATTCCCGAACATTGTTCAATGCTTCCAGTCTGCCCTGATAAATACCGCCGCCAACGTGGCTGAACGGTGGAAGCAGATGCAGACCGCCGGTTTTACCAGTCAAGTCCCATTCTCTGCCAGAACCCAGATGATCCAGCAAAGAACCGTAGTTGGACTTTGTGATAACACCCACTTCTGAAATTCCGGAGTTTACCATGTTAGAAAGCGGAAAGTCAATCAGCCGATATCTTCCACCGAACGGAATTGAACCCATTGTCCGCAGCTTTGTCAAATCAATGACATTGGTATCATTGATGCTGGCAAAAATCAAACCTAATACTTTATTGTTCATACCCATTTCTGCCACCGCCTTTATATATTCTCTGAAATAATCTGTTTCGGGTCAACTTCCTTGTTTTCCGAAACGGTAATATCGTGTCCCAGAACGGCGATGCCCCAATCGTCCCGATTTTCTACGGATTCTGGGCTCTTTCCGATTCTTGCACCACTTTCAATCACACAATTTTCGCCGATGATGGCGTATTCTACAACCGCACCCTTTTTAATCGTTGTACCCGGCATAATAATGCTGTACTTGACGGATGCTCCTGCTTCAATCGTAACGCCTGCGGAAATGACAGAGAAGTCAACCGTTCCATCGACATTGCTGCCCTCGGTAATCATCGAGTTTTCAATGTGTGCGTTTTCTCCTACATACTGCGGCGGCATATTGTTGTGTCTGGAATAAATCTTCCACTGCGGGTCATAAAGATCCAGCGGTACGCTTGGGCTGAGCAAATCCATGTTTGCTTCCCACAAGCTGTCCAGTGTCCCAACGTCTTTCCAATAGCCTTCAAATTCATAAGCGAACAGCCGTTCTTCATTTTTCAGCATAGACGGGATAATGTCCTTACCAAAATCCTTTGAGCCAGTGTTTGCGTTTTCGTTTTCAATCAAATATGCCTTCAATTTGCTCCAAGTAAAGATATAAATCCCCATGGATGCCAAAGTGGACTTTGGTTCTTTCGGCTTTTCTGTAAATTCTGTTACACGGCGGTTTTCATCACAAGTCATGATACCAAACCGAGAAGCTTCTTCCTTCGGAACATCAATAACAGCAATCGTGCTTGCTGCATCATTGTTTACATGAAATTCAAGCATTTTGGAGTAATCCATCTTATAAATATGGTCGCCACCCAGTACGATGACATATTCTGGATCATACCGTTCGATGAATGCCATATTCTGATAAATTGCATTTGCAGTGCCCTCATACCAGGAAGCACCTGCTGCGGTCTGATACGGCGGCAACACATGAACGCCACCATGCATTTTATCCAAATCCCACGGCTGACCATTTCCAATATATTCATTCAGAACCAACGGCTGATACTGGGTCAGTACACCAACGGTATCCACACCGGAATTGGTGCAGTTCGATAACGGGAAGTCAATGATACGATATTTTCCGCCGTAAGGAATTGCCGGCTTTGCCACTTTCTGTGTCAGTGCATATAGACGGCTGCCTTGACCGCCTGCCAGAAGCATGGCGACACACTTTTTCTTGATTTTCATTGTTTGTATTCCTCCTAACAAAAGTGCTTGGATATGCTCAATTCTACTGTAAATACAATAGAATGCATCAGCTGAATTCAGGGATTTTGCTTTTTCTCTGCGGTTTCTGCGGATGAAGCAATGGATTTTGTTGCACGTCTGGCATGAATCTTTGTGGTTGTTCCCTTTTTCGTCAGACGCTTTTTGGTGGGAACGTGTTTCAAATAAACAACGGACAATGGTGCTAATGTCATTGAAATATGCTGTTCAAAACCATGCATCGGTTCTGCAATGGTGCGGAATGTTTTTTCTGAAACGCCACTGCCGCCAAATACGGCATCGTCAGTATTAAAAATCAACTCATATTTTCCTGCAAACGGAACGCCGATACAATAATCGTTCCGCAATACCGGACAGAAGTTGCAGACAACCATGACTTCGTTGCCATCATCATCAATCCGGCGGAATGCAATCACACTCTGCTGATAATCATCGTTGGAAATCCAGCTAAAGCCTTTCCAAGAATCATCGTTTTGCCAGAGCGGTGCGTGCTCTAAGTAGAATTTGTTTAAGGCTTCTGAGAATAACAACATCTTCTGATGTTCGGGCTGGTCTAACAAATGCCAATCCAATTGTGTTTGATAATTCCATTCGTTGACTTGTGCAAATTCCTGTCCCATAAACAACAGTTTTTTGCCCGGATGTGCCATCATATATGCTAAAAATGAACGGTAGGTTGCATATTGGTCGGTTTCGTTTCCTGACATCTTTTTCAACATGGAACACTTTCCATAGACAATCTCATCATGAGAAATCGGCAAAATATAATTTTCTGAGAAACAATAAAAGAATGAGAACGTTATTTTATCATGGTTGAAAGAACGGTAAATGGGGTCTAAGGAAACATAGCTGAGCATGTCATTCATCCAGCCCATGTTCCACTTGAAATTAAATCCCAAACCGCCAATATCGGTTGGCTTCGTAACCAATGGCCATGCAGTGGACTCTTCTGCAATCATTAAAACATCTGGGTTTCGGCTGAATACGGTTTCATTCAGTCGCCGCAGGAAGTCAACTGCCTCTAAATTTTCATGTCCGCCGTAAACATTTGGCCGCCATTCCTGCCGGTCATAATCTAAGTAGAGCATAGATGCCACGGCATCTACTCGCAAGCCGTCTACGTGATAATCTTCTAACCAGCTGCATGCACTGGAGATCAAGAACGAACAAACTTCGCCCTTTCCATAGTCAAATACCCGTGTGCCCCAAGATTTGTGTTCCATTTTCAGCGGGTCGGTATATTCATAACAATAAGAACCATCAAATTCACAAAGTCCTGCGGCATCTTTCGGAAAATGGGCTGGAACCCAGTCCAAAATAACGCCAATGTTTGCCTGATGGAATAAATCCACCATTTTCCGAAAGTCATCCGGTGTACCATGACGGGAAGTCGGTGCAAAATAACCGGTTACTTGATAGCCCCACGACCCATCGAACGGATACTCTGTCAATGGCATGAATTCCACATGCGTATAAGACATTTTTTTCAAATACGGAATGATTTCCGTAGCAAATTTCAAATAACTCGGGAACTGTTCCCCTTCCTTGTGTTTCCAAGAGCCAAGATGCACTTCATAGATATTCATGGGTTCTTTGTATGGAATCCATTTTTTTCGCTGCTGCATCCATGCGGCATCTTCCCACTGATAACTGCTTTCAAACAATTTGGAAGCCGTACCGGGACGAGTTTCAAAATGCACAGCATAAGGGTCAGACTTTTCCAGAATCTGTCCATTTTGTGTTTCGATACTGTATTTATAGAGGTCAAATTGCTTCAATTTTGGAATGACAACTTCCCATACTGTATCTGAAATTTTTTCCATCGGATTTTGCGTGCGATCCCACTGGTTAAATTCCCCAATGACAGAAACGCTTTTTGCAGTCGGTGCCCAAACTCGAAACCGGTGATAACTGCCCCTTCCTCGTTTAAAGGCATGTGCTCCGAAAAACTTTCCTGCTTCGGCGTTTTTTCCTTGGTGGAACAAGTACAGCGGAAAATCATTTTCATTTGCTTTCGTTGTTGCCAGCATGATGTGCCCTCCTTTTTTTCCGGTATTCATATTTTAACATATTTTGCGACAAGATTCAAGAGTTTTTTGCCGTGTCATCTGATTTTTATACATCACGATAATTTCCAACTGTTTTCTTTGTGCAATTTGTACAAAGAAAACGGTATGGGTGTTTCATGTTTCTGGTTATCTGTATGAAAAACTTGGGTAAAATCAATTCGTATTCCGACACAGCTTCACAACTGTCACAGTGATGTCATCTCGGTGCTTTCCGCCAGAAAAAATGTCTGCTTTGGCACAAATTTCCTCTGCCATCCTACGAATATCATCAGTTGATAACAAAAGTTCCTTAATAAAAGAATATTCTGTTTCATGGATCCCGTCTGAAACCATAACAAACACATCATTTTCTGACAACAAGATCTGCTTTTCGTAAAGATCAGAAACCGCCGTTGATCCAATCGGGAACGTAGGAGCACACACTCGCAAAATAGTGTTTCCCTGCCGGATGAGCGTGGAGGCTGCCCCGGCTTTCAAGAGCGTCAACGTGCCCTCATCCAAATCGACACGGGCAGCGTCTAAGGTTGCAAACGCCTCCCCTGCGGATTTTGTCACCATCAGCCCATTCATCAGCCGAACCGCTGCCATATCTGAAATACCACTGCAAATTAACTTGCGAAACATCTCCGCCGTCATTTTCGATTCAATGGCAGCATTTGCCCCCGTTCCCATTCCATCGGAAAGCACAATATACGTGCAGCCTGTTCCATCCTGAAAGCGAATAGAAGTATCTCCGGACATTTCCGTCTCTTCTGTTGCTGGAATTGAAATTGTATATTGTTCCAGCTGATACCGCATTGCCTGACACATCCGATACCGCATAGTGGAACGAGTGCGGACAGGCTCTAACTCCTGCAAAGCAATGCCCAGCGACTCCGAAAGCATATGACAAATTGCAGGCATACAGCTGCCAATCGAACGGCTTTTGCAATAGAGTTCTACCACCAACCGTTCTTTTGCGGTGTAGTAGGCAATGACATAATCAAAATCATAGCCGTACCGCTCCAAAAAGCAACAAATGCGGTCGGTTAATTCTGTGCTGTACCGCACTGTCATTCGGTCACCTACAGAGGCAATCAAATCTTCTGTTGCTTGCAATTGCTCAAATAAAATGTGTCGGCTGGCATCCATCCGAGAAATCTGCATGGTTTCCATCTGCACACGCCGTTTTTCCCGATAAAATTGCTGCTGCAATTGTTTAGTGTGCAAACAATCAGACAGACTTTCCGGTACTTCTGGCAGTGTGGAAACTGGCTGCCGTTCCATGTCAGAAAAGGCAGCATCCGTTTGCGTGTGCTGCAATTCCCAGCAGTGATGTTGTGCCTTGCAACTTGCACAAATGCGGTCGCAGACGGCTTCTTTTACCGGTTCTGGCTTTTGTTTTTGTAGCAGGGCTGCAATTTCGCTGGTGTCCTCCCGAACACTGTGAATGGCTTCTGACATAAACTGCAAACGGGTAGAAATCGTCTGCATGGTACTGTCATAGCTGCTATTTGCAGTAATTAACCAGCGGTCAAAGCAAATATTATTCAGCAACAGAAATGCAATGCAACCTAAAAATAAATCTCCGATGGAAGAAAATGTAATGACCTGTAAGCCAACTGTCAGCTGTGCCAATGCATTGATGAGGAAAAAGGCAATCGTCATCAGCCCAATGCCACGGTCTACCAAATACCCAGACAACAACCCTGTAATCGGCAGAAACAGCAATGGCATTCCCAGTTCTCCAGCACAAAGCATTGTTCCGCAAGCCGTCAATGCTCCGCAAATCACACCGCCCATATAACGAAATCGCCGAGCTGCCAGCAATGTTACCGCAATTCCTAAGATTCTGCCAAAATTCATAAATGGATAGTCAAAAGAGGTCAACGCAGCAATGCAGAGAATATAGACAATTGCCGCTGCACAGCCTGTTGCAGATTTCAGCTGAATTTTCTGTTGATTTTGCAATCCCAGCAAAACTGTATGTAAAAACCATGCAGTTGTACCCGTTAGGCACGCTGTCATGCCGTATAGCAAAAAATCCTGTGCAGTGCCATTCATCAAAAAAGACAATAAAATCCCGCTGAACAGCGTACAGCCGCCCGTGCAGAGTGATAAAAACGCAGCCGAATGATAATTGCGTAAAAATAGCCGTACACAGGTAATCAATAACAGAGCAAATAGCAACGGCAGCCGCTCCAGTAATAAATCACTCATGAGATACCGCAACAATGTTCCAATTAAAACGGCAATTGCTCCGGTACTGGAAAGACAGCCTGCAATTGCCAGCGGCAGTGGTGAGGGCAAGCTTCCAATTTCTGCCCCTGAAAATATCAGTCCGCAGAGAAAGGCAATTCCAGCCTCCCCCAATAACCTTGAAAACGGATTTCTTCTGACAGCGTGTACTTGTGACATAACAATACGTCCTTTCTATTTTTCGTTCCGAACTTCGATGGAATCACACATTATTATATAAAGAAAGTCCTGCTATTCTCTGTCAAATCCCGTTGTCTTTTTTCTGCCGGAAATCTAATTTCCCCTGTTTTTTCCTCGAATCTACAAAAAGAAACAGACAAGCATTAGAAAACCATGCTTGTCTGTCGAAAAAGTGCTGTATGAAATTTGTATTTTTTGCATTTGCTATCAAATCAATCTGCATAATGACTCAAAAATTGTTTGGTTCGTTCTTTTTGCGGATGCAGGAATAAATCATCTGGCGTTCCTTCTTCCACAATGACACCATCTGCCATAAAGATAACTCGGTCAGACACTGCCTGTGCGAATCGCATTTCATGCGTAACAATGACCATTGTCATATGGTCTTCAGCCAACAGACGAATGACGGCTAAAATTTCCCCTGTCAATTCTGGGTCTAGGGCGGAAGTCGGTTCATCAAAGAATAGAATTGCTGGTGACATCGCCAGTGCCCGTACAATCGCAACTCGCTGTTGTTGTCCGCCGGACAATTCACATGGATAAGCGGACGCTTTTTCTTCCAGACCAACTTTTTTCAAAAGTTTCATTGCATTTTCCGTTGCTTCTTTTTTAGAACGCTTGAGCAAAATGCATTGTGGCTCTACAATATTTTTTAATACGGAATAATGTGGAAACAAGTTGAAATTCTGAAAAACCAAACCAAAATAAGTCTGAATCTTCCGAAATTGCTTTTTCGGTGCATAAACCGGTTTTGCATTTAATGCCGCTGTTACCGCAGTTTCCCCCATATAGGCAATTTCTCCGCTGCTGAGTGTTTCCAAAAAAGTGGCACACCGCAGCAATGTCGATTTTCCAGAACCAGAAGGCCCGATAATGGAAACGACTTCTCCTTGATTGACAGTCAGGGAAATATCTTTCAGCACCTGTACATCACCAAACTGCTTTTGCAGGTGGGAAATGGTTAAGTATTCTGCCATTTTTGCCGCCCCCTTATATCTTATAATAATTCATCTTTTTCTCTACCAGTGCCATTAGGCCGGCAACCAGCAAATTAAAGACATAATAGAAAATAGCAGCAGCCAAATATGGCAGCATGGAAGTCTGTGCAGCGGCAATCTGCTTGACTTCAGTAAACAATTCTGTATAGGCAATCGCAAATGCTAAGGATGTATCTTTTACCAGCGTAATTGTTTCATTGGTGACTGCTGGCAGAATTCGCTTGATAACCTGCGGCAGAATAATCCGCAGGAACATCTGAACACGATTATATCCCAAAATACGGGAGGCTTCGTATTGTCCCACTGGAATAGACTGAATTCCACTTCTGAAAATCTCTGCAAAATATGCCGCATAATTCAGCGAAAATGCAATGATAACCGCATAAAACCGATAGGATGTACTCAATGGAATCTGAAAAATAAAGTAAGGTCCAAAGTAGACTACCAGCAATTGCAGCATCAGTGGCGTTCCACGCAGAACGGAAATATAAATCCGTGCCAGCCATTGTAATGGTTTCCAGCCATACATTCGCATGACGCAAACAATCATACCCAACGGAATGGAAAAGACCAACGTCAGCAGGAAGATTGCCAGCGTCCGCAGCATACTATCGCCTAATTGTGCAATAATCTCAAAAAATGACATCTTGAATCGTACGCCTCACTTATTAGTCTAAAATGACGCTGTCTTGTAAATCCCATTTTTCTGCAATGGTCTTAAATGTTCCATCGGATTTCATTTCGTTTAAGGTATTCTGTACCTGATCCCGCAGGGTTTCGTTACCCTTCTTAAATCCAACCGCATACTGTTCTGCTGCTAACGGCTGATCCAAAATGGTGAAATCGCCATCTCTGGATTCCAGCTGATACTTTGCAACCCCGATATCCATTGCAATTGCATCGACTGCATTGGATTCCAAGTTCAAGAAAGCAGTGTTATATTCTCCAACTACCAGCAATTCCTTGAAGGAATCCTTTAAGGCTGCATTATCCTCTTCATTCAAAGCAGCTTCTGCGGAAGAATCCGTCTGTACCGCAACCGTCTTACCAGATAAATCATCAAATGTCGTAATGCCACTATCAGACTTTACAACAAATACCTGGCTGTTGTCTACATACGGATCTGACCATGTATAGTCGTCTTCTCTGCCATTCATGGTGAAACCATTCCAAATGCAGCTAATCGTTCCGGAATTCAGTTCCATATCCTTAGAATCCCAGTCAATCGGCATTTTTACGAGTTCCCAGCTGTTCCGAGAGCAAACTTCCTGTGCCAGATCTAAGTCAAATCCAACATATTCCCCACTGTCATCCTGATAACCATATGGCGGAAATGCAGCATCAAAACCAACAACAAACTTGTTGTCGCTCAGTCCGTTGCCATTATTTGCAGTGCTGCTATCATCTTTGCTGCCACAGCTACTCAATGCTCCCAACATTGCAATGGCTGCTGTTGCAGCAACCAGTCGTTTCATCCACATCATTTCTAATTCTCCTTTTAAAATCTCATCGAATTTACGCACATGCGTGTTATCATTATAGCATGCTAACACGCTGCATGTCAAGGTGCAATGTCGAAAAACTATTTTTGTTTTGGAAAAAACGATGGTTTAGAATTAGAAACAGATGCAATCTAGAAAATAATATTGGTTTCTGTCAATTCATTTTTTTTGTAAGAGGGAGACTCCTTGAGTTTTTGCCATAGTATCAAGATAAGACTTCAATCCACTCCCTCGTAAAGAGGGAGACAGTATGCGGAATGTGCGTGGTGCAAGCAGTGGTGATTTCAATCCACTCCCTCGTAAAGAGGGAGACTCACAATTTAAATCTTTTTTAGATTGCGAGGCACATTTCAATCCACTCCCTCGTAAAGAGGGAGAC